>Ga0208457_1000022_pt1 | contig 263279 bp, 220 predicted proteins | sample June2015DPH_10_1_FD_185513 | JGI IMG/M metagenome (GOLD analysis project Ga0208457, IMG submission 185513) | Peatland microbial communities from SPRUCE experiment site at the Marcell Experimental Forest, Minnesota, USA - June2015DPH_10_150... | ecosystem: Environmental > Terrestrial > Soil >... | reverse complement strand
AACAAGGACGTCCTGTCCTGGCTTTCCAGCCTCTAGCTATGTGAAGCGATTGCCGGGGGATCCCAGTCACGATAACAGGAGCCTTTGCCCGGTCACTCCACATAGCTCGGTACGCAACATAACACAATCTATGTGATGCATCACATAGGTTGTGGCTCAGGATAATGGCGGTGGCGGAAGCCAGGATGGCGGCTTTGAACACCTCCCGCGGATGCACGACGGTGCTCGTGGCTGAGCCCAAAGATACCATGGTGCGGCCGATGGGCTTGTTTTTCCGGTCCAGCGAGATCACCCAGAAGGTTTCGACCACGGGGTTGCGGTCGTAGGCGTCATGCAGGTAGTCCACGATTTTGTCAGGGGTGTTGATGGCGGTGACCGGTCCCAGTTGTACGATGCTGTAGGCGAGCGAGGCTTCATAGATCCTCATGGTGGTTGCGAGCAGCGGTGCAGTGCGCTTTCCCGGAACCGTTCCGGGAGATCGGCGGTGCACCGCGCTCGGCGAACCGCAGCACGCCGAGTCACGGGCGGGCGCGCCGAGGAGCGGAACGCGACGAGGGGGAAGCGCCCGCCCGGGAAGGTGGAGCCGCGCGCAGCGCGGACGACCTTGACCGGCGTGCTAGGCTGGGAAAACCGGCGCGGGCGGGACGATCCCCCGTCACACCATCAGCGGAATCCGACCAGACCCGTCGCGTTAGTCACGAGGCTGGCCAATGGAGTCCTCCGGCACCGTTTGTCCGCAAGAATCAGTAATCGTCCCGTGCGATCTTCGGGCCGCGCGGCCGTGCGTAGGATGGCAATGTCGGCAGAGGCGTACTCAATGTGGAGAGACGGGGCAAAGTTGGTTGGTTCGGCGCCGGCTGGGTGGTTGTCGGCGGGGTTTTCCCCGCAGCGGGCGGGATCGGGCGTGGTGCGGCCGCCGGTGCATGCGCCGGCTCGGGGGGCGGCAGCGCGTAGATGGGGCGGCGGCGGGCGCGGACCTTCACGAAGGAAAAGATGTTGGCCGGCGCAGTCTTCAGGCCGAAGCGGGCCTGCAGTTCCGCGGCGATGCGCGGGTAACTCATGCGCTGCGCGCGGCACTCGCGAATGAATTCGAGGTGAGGGAGCAGTTTCGACTGGAACGGCTTGCCCGGCATCGTGGCGTGCGAAGTGATTCAAGCTTGTTCAGTCAATTTGGGCGGATGCCCGGTGAACGAGGAGCAAACTTTGAATGAAGTTTGGACGCGGCGACGCGACGCGGCCCGATTTCCGAACGCCCGGAACGGCGTTAGGGATATTGCGTCTCTTGTCATCACGGTTGGTTGTTCTTGGTGTTTTGGATGCTTTGAATGGTTCGTTGGCGGCAGGGACTTCGTGGTTGGTGGTACTGGGGCCGGTTGGGGGGTGGCTCCTAGATTAGTCCGGTGAGTTTGGACTTCGTTCGCGGCTTGAGTTCAGTCGTCTTGGCGGGTTGCTGGCGTGAGGGTTTGAACCGTGATGGTTGAGATATGGATCCTACCGGGATTGAGGCTGTGATAGCGGTCGTCCTTGATGCGGAGATGAACGCCGTGCTGGTGCTCCAAGGCTTCGAGGATGCGTTCCAGCCTTTTGCCTTTCACTACGACCTCGTGCTCGGTCAGCGTGAGAATGAGCGTCTCACGGCCGGCTGTGTCCTCCCAACGCCAGCGATAGAGCCAAGTGAGCGGAAACCCCTCGGTGGTGCCGTTGGCCTGGGTGAGAACCAGGGAATGGCACCGGTCGTCGACGTGACAGCAGTCCGGTTCAGGGATTAACGCCGGCTGCTTGACAGGGAAATTCGACCTGGCGGGTCTAGGCGCCGAAGCCGGATCGTTGGGATACATGTCGATGGCCATGGTGTGACGGGGTTGATTTTGGTCACATGGACACGCGCATCCCTTGGCGCGGCGGCGCGGGCGGGTGCCAAAGGGGCGACTCCACGTGCCGGGGAACGGACGGCCTGATTCTCGGGGCCGATTCTGCCCCGGAAATCTTCGGGGTGAGCTCCGCCGGAGATATCTTGACGGTAAGCTCGGTCGCCGGAACGCGCGGCGCGAGAATCTGCCGGGCGCGTTCGATAATACGCCGCGCCCAAACGAGCCGCCGGGCGCGGGCGAGCGTCCAGATATCGAGCGCCGCCACCCGCGGCCGGTTGGTGTTCGGCAGAGCGTCGAAGAGCGCGACCTTATCCGGCGTGTAGCCCGTGACCCGTTGGCAGGCGCGTGAAAAGGCTACATAGGTGGCCTTGGCGTCGAGCTGCGCCGCGCAGACGATCACCTCGTCTGCGGTCCGGCCCTGGGCTTTGTGCGAGGTCACGGCGTAGCCATGGGTGAAGGCGCAGAAGTCGGCGGGGATTTCTTTGGCGCGGCCCTGCACGTCGCGGGCGCGCCATGCGCCAGCCGGCTGCCGGGACTCGAGCGTGAGCACTTCGCCATTGACGAGTCCCGCGGCGCGGTGGTTTTGCCGAATAAGCACGCGGTCGCCGGGCGCGAGTTCGATCACGCGCGGCGCTGAGACGGTCCATGCCGGCGAGTGCCGCGCAGGCGATACGGTGAATTCGGTGCCGTGCCCGTCGCGGACCTGCAACTCGCCGCGCTTCATGGCCATGACCTCTACCGCCATGCCCGCCGGCAGTCCGGCATCGCGCACAGGCCGATGGAGTGTCAGCAGGTAGCCGGCCTGGTAGTTCGCGGGTCGCGCGGCCTGCGCCTTGGTCCATGAGAGTGGCTCGGCCACGGTTGCAGTTTCGCCCTTGCCGAGCAGCCCGTGCTTCTTCAGGCCCTCGCGCACCGCGTCGGTCAGCTGGTGGATTTCCGCCCAGGTTGGCGCGACGAGCAGCACGTCACGCCTGGCGGCCGTGCGCTGCACGTAATCGTCGGCAGCGCGCCTGACGTAATCGCCGCCGGCCTCGTGCAACCAGCCGAGTCTGTCGAGCGCCTGCAGGCCGGCATGCGCCTGGCCCTGCGCCATGAGTTTGACGGCCGCGCGATATTCTTGCGCGGTCTGGCGGCGGATGTCGGTCAGTTCAAACGTCCGCAGCCGCGAGTGCCGTTCGAGGAGCGAGAGAAAATCGCCCGCCTCGACACCCGAGTGCTGCCGCGAATCGCCGACCAGGATGAGCCGGGCATCATGCTTCTTGACCAGCTCGAACAGCGCGGCCCCCTGCCGCGTGCTCGTGATGCCGGCCTCGTCCACGATGAACGTCGCCGTGCGCAGCCTCGCCCCGTGGGTCTGCTCGCCGTTCTTCAGGAAATCCGCGAGCGTGGTCGCGTTGGCAAACCCCGCGGCGCGCAACTCTTGCGCGGCGGAAGTCGTGGGCGCGCAGGCAAAGATCGTCCGGCCAGCCGCGCGCAACCCGCGATGCACTTCCTGCATGGTAAACGTCTTTCCCGTGCCGGCCACCCCGCGCAAGGCGCACACGTGGTCGGTCGAGGCCAGTAACGACGCCACGACACGGCGCTGGTCGGCGGACAGCTTGGCGTCCGGCTGGAAATGGGTCAGGCCCAGCCGTGTCCGGGTGCCGCGGGCCGTGTTGATAAATCGAATGGCGTCAAGTTCCTGCCGCAAACCCTCGCAGGTGCCGTAGGCCGCATGGAGCAAGTCGGCGGACTGGTTCAGCGGCACGCAGTCCGTGGCCGTGTCTCCAGCCAGGCCTTTCTTTAACGCATCGAGCGAGACGTGACCCAAGCCTTGGTTGAGAGCCTCGGCGAGGACTTCATGGCCCTGTTGGACACTGGCGCGTTCAAACAGGTGGTCGCGTGCCTGGCCCAAGGCGGCGGATTCCTCCAAACCTTCGGCAAAGATCGGCCCACGCCGACGGGCATTCGCAACAAGCTGGTCGAGTTCGCGGACTCGCTTGGGCGCAAACTCGGCGCGCTGTCGGCAGCGCACCTCGGTCGTGGTGATCTCGGTCAGTTTTTCGCTACGCGTGGCGGTCGTCATCCGGTGGACTTCGCGCGGCGTGGGCTCGCGACCGTGTTTCTTTTCAAAGGTCGCGATCTCTTTTTCAATCTGCGCCCGGCGTTTCGACGCGCGCGCGCGCTCCTCCGCCGTGAGGCCGGCGATCTCGAAGCCCTCGATTGCGCCTTTGGCGTTGCGGGCGGTCTCAATTTCGTAGCCGGCGGCGAGCACGCGGTGGGCGAGTTCGTTCTGATAAACTTTGCCGGCATAGCGGATGGCCGAGACCATCTCGCGTTCAGTGAGCGCGAACCACTTTCCGGCCTGGGCATCGAAGGTGGCATTGGCAGTGACCAAGTGCGTGTGCAGCTGCGCGTCGAGCGCGCGCGAGGCGTCATGCTCGAAGCGGGCGGCGCACAGATTGCCGGTAAGGGCAGTCTGTTCCGACCACGCGGCGGCACCCGCGCGCACGCGCCGGGCGGCAAAGCGCTCAAGCTCCGCAAAGGCGGCCGTAACGGCCTCCTGATGGGCGGCGCGCAGACGCTCGTCGCCAAAGGTGGCCGCAAGGATCGAAACGCTCTTTGGTGCCGAACATTGGAAATCGAGGAAGACGATGCGGCCTGCGCCGGTGCGTGCGGTCAGCTTGCGGCCGGTCAGCGGATGACGATTGCACCTGAGTCGCTCAAACGCTTCATCCTTCACGCCAATTTTCCGTCCGCGAATTCCCAAAAGCCCGGCCCCCTCCCCCACCCATTCGCCGGTGACGGCTTCCTTTTCCGAATAGTAGTCGTTCGCCCTGAGATGGTTTCCGAGGTAGGTTGAACCATTGCGGATCTTCGCCATCGTGAACATGGCTCAGTTCTCGCCGCAGAGGGCGTGTCTGGCCTTGTGCCGCACCAATGCACCCCCCGGCTCTTTCGCGAACTCGCCGGCTTCCGCCCGGCGGATAAATTCGGCGCGTTGGGCTGCCGTAAGATAATGCCGTCCAGCGATATTCACCGTTTTTAGCCAACCCCGTTTCCGCCAGTGCCATGCCGTGCTCGGGTTGATGCCCACGTCTGCGATCCACTTGTCGAGGGCCACAGGTGGGGCATCAGGAATTGGCAAGGCAGCAGTATCCATGCGAAAACATGTTGTTAACATGTTTTTATATGTTGTCAATTCCAGAGAATTCGTTCACGAATGTGGTTGTTCAACCTATATCGTCATGAACAAGAAAAAATCCACTCCGCCGCGCGTTGGTCTCAGTCTGCACAAGCACCTCGTGTCCGAGGTCCTCCACAAATCCGAAGTACTGGGAATGAATCCCAACGAGTTCGTGAACCAGTGCGTGCAGGAATGCACGGACATCATGAGCGAGCCGGATCCGGTGGACGTCACCGTGCCGCTCATCATCGAGGAATACCGGCGGCGGCAGTGGGCTGAGCACGGTCCGATGCACAAGCGGCTCAATCCGCAGCAATATGCCCTCGTCTGCGGCATCGACGAGCTGCAGCAAGAGCTGTCCAACATGCGCCACGATTTGATGAGTCTGGCCGAAGACGAGGCCCCGAGGCTCGATCCGGCGACCTTCGACGTGATCAAATTGTTCCGCGAGAAACGCGACGCGCTGATGGCAGACGCAATGGCCAGGCCTCTGCCGCCAAGCCGTGTGCGATTACTCGATCCCAAGACGGGCAAAGGCAAAGCACCAGGGCCGCAGCAATGAGGGCGACGTATGTCGCCAACCTCTACGTACGGGCAGTCGTTGAGGTTTTTAGCCGGTCTTCACGCCGCAGTCATCGTGCATTGCGGCGGCGTTTGGCGCGGTCGGGGCCGTTTGAGCAGAACTCTGCCCTTGCGGTGACGGCGCGGCAACCGGCTGGCTATTTGTGAAAGAGACCTTTTGCGCCATGCGCTGTTTGTGGTCGGCGGCAAGATGGCCGTAAATGCGATCGATCAGCATGGTGCCGGACTCGTGACCAAGCCATTCGGCAATCGTCTTGAAGTCGATGCCTGACATCACGCAATAGCTCGTGAAGAAGTGCCGCAGGTCGTGAAAGCCGACGTGAGGGAGACCGGCTTTGTCACGCACGGTTTCAAGCGCCGAACGCAGCCGCTGGCAGGGGCGGTCTTCACCGGGTTTGCGGCGCGGTGAGGGGAAGAGATACCGGCTGTCTGGGGCGCGGCGCTGGTGCAGTTCGCGTAGATGCGCCTCCAGATTTGCGTTGAAATCGACCACGCGGCTTCGGCGATTCTTTGCAAGACCGTCGGCACCGATCACGAGCTGCCGGCGGTCGAAATGCACATCATCCCACGTGAGCCGCAACGCCTCCTGCTCGCGAGCGCCCGAGTAGGCGAGCGATCTCAGAAAGTCGGCCAGAAGCTCGCCCGTGCGCGGGCACTCGGTCCTGGCCACCTGGCACAGCTTGACCAGTTCCTCCGGCTTGAGCAAAGGCCGCGTCGGCGAGTTCGCCTTCAACGGTTTTATTCCATCAACCGGAAGCGTCGTTAGGTAGCCATCGTCACGGGCACGCTTGAGGACATTGCGCAGCGCAATCAGGTCGAGGTTCACCGTTCGCGGTGCGATTCCCGCTTTGAGGCGCTTCTCGATGAAACCGGTGATCATCGGCTTCGTGATCTTGTCCACCCGCACCGCCCCGACTTGCTTGCGCCAGGCAACCAGGCTGCTGTTCTCCCGGTGAACCGTCGTGGCGCGTTTACCTGCATCCTCGAGGCCTTCGAAGAATTTCAGGTAGCGGTCACAAGAAACGGCAAAAGACGGCCGCGGGCCGGGTGCCGGCAGTATCTCCCCCTGCTCTCTCGCCAAAAGCTTCTTTGCCATTTCCACCCGGCACCCCTCCAAATTGTTCGCTTTGAGCGGAAGCTTACGGGGACGCATCATGCCCTCGGCGTTGAGCACGCGCATTTGAACGTAGAAGCGCCCATTGCGTATCCATAGCCCGCGCACGCGTCGTTTGCGCGAGTCCTTCACCGGCAAAAACGCGTAACGATTCGCTGAGCTGGTGTTGTTTCGCATGGGTTTACATTGTACTACGTTTTCCCATCAAAAGTAGCACAAACCGTAACACAAGCCTGTTTTGCGAGTCAAGAAAAACCTATCTAATCATTGCAAACCAATGTGAAACAAAAGTAGTGTTTTTAGCAGTAGGGGATTTTAAGTCCCCAGCGTCTACCATTCCGCCACCCGGGCGAAACACTGATTTTCCATTTTAGATTGCCGATTTTCGATTGCTCTGAGCAAGCGGTAAATCGGACAGGTCCCCGCCGCCCTGTTACCGCCTTTTTTTATTCACCAACTTCAAGCAAGACGATGGAGTTCCACCCCCAGTTATGAGTCACATCGCGGCATCGGCGGCGGCATTATTCATCCCAGGCAAAGGGTTTGAACATCGTCCGGTCTCCGCACGCCGAAAACTTCCCTCTTAAAAACTCAAGATCGCGATCAGGCCCGGCAATTGGCCTTTGAAATTTTGGGGGAATCTGGCATTGGGGATTGAGACTTTACCCCGGCCATGGCCCTCACCGTCATCCAGCATCCCCTCGTGACTCATGTGCTCACGCACCTGCGCGACAAAACCACGAAGCCCGCGCTCTTTCGCACGCTCTGCGACCAGATCACGCTGCTGCTGGCGCTGGAGGCCACGCGCGACCTTGCCACCGAGGAGAAGGAGATCGACACCCCCCTTGAGCCCATGACCGGCCGCGTGCTCGCCAAACCGCTCGCCGTGGTGCCCATCCTCCGCGCCGGTCTCGGCATGGTGGAGCCGTTTGTCGAGCTTTTCCCCGACGTGAGCGTCGGATATGTCGGACTTGAGCGCGATCACGTCACGGCCATTGCGCACTCGTATTACTGCAAGTTGCCGCCGCTCGATGGACGTCGCGTGCTGGTGGTCGACCCCATGCTTGCCACCGGTGGCTCCGCGGTGCAGGCGCTCGACGTGGTCAAGGCCGCGGGGGCAAAGGATCTCGCGCTGGTGTGCATCGTGGCAGCGCCCGAGGGGGTGGCCCTCGTCGAGCAATGGCACCCCGAGGTGCCGATCTTCACCGCGGCGCTTGACCGTGAGCTCAACGCGAAGAAATACATCCTGCCCGGCCTCGGCGATGTTGGCGACCGGCTATACGGAACTTGAGCGCTGGCGAAACCGGTGGCGCGCCTGCGGGTTGAAGCCTCAGGCAAAGCGGTTTGGAGCGCAGGCGGCTAAGCCGTCTCGACAAGCGCCGCTCCCGGACTCACCCTCGCTTTCTCGCTTGTTTCGCCATGCGCGCCGAACGCTCCGGACTCCTCCTCGCCGACCGCTGGACCGACTACCAACTCCTCGACTGCGGTGACGGCCTGAAACAGGAGCGGTGGGGGCCCTATGTACTGGTGCGGCCCGATCCGCAGGTTCTCTGGCCGCGGCGCGGCCAGGCTCCGGGCGCACCGTGGAAAGACTGGGACGGATTCTATCACCGCAGCGCAAGCGGTGGAGGCCGCTGGGAATTCCGGCGACCACTGCCGGAGCATTGGAACATCCGCTACACGCCGCTTAACCTCACGTTTAAAATCCGCCCGACGGGTTTCAAGCACACCGGCCTTTTCCCCGAACAGGCCGTCAACTGGGAGTGGTGCTCCCATAAAATCCGTTCGGCCGGCCGGCCGATCAGCGTGCTCAACCTCTTTGGTTACACCGGCGCCGCCACCTGCGCGGCCGCCGCTGCAGGGGCAGGTGTCTGTCACGTCGACGCCGCTGAGGGCATGGTCAAGTGGTGCCGCGAAAACGCTTCGCTTTCCGGCCTGGCCGCAGCGTCCGTCCGTTACATCGTCGACGACTGCCTCAAGTTCGCCCGGCGCGAACTCAAGCGCGGCCGGCGCTACGATGCGATCATCATGGATCCTCCCACCTACGGTCGCGGCGGCGGCGGTGAATTGTGGAAACTTGAAGACCAGCTCTGGGAACTGCTCATCGAATGCCATCGCTTGCTGGCCGACCGGCCGCTCTTCTTCCTCATCAACGCCTACACCGCGCGGCTTTCCCCCACCGTGGTCATGAACCTGCTCACCGAGCTGATGCATGATGCCGGGGGGCGCGTCGCCGGCGGCGAAGTCGGCCTGCCTGTCGCGGCCGACGGCAAGGTGCTTCCCTGTGGCATCTACGGCCGCTGGGAGTCGTGACTTGTCACCCGCCACTTGCCACTTTTCACTTCGTGCCCATGCCCCCGCTCGCCGCTACCTACTTTTCCGCTGCCACTGGCCTGCTGAAGCGTGCCTACGAGACCAACCGCCCAACGCTGCTGCAGCTTGGCCCGATCATCGGCCGCACGGTCGCAGCCGGCGGCGTCATCCACACCTTTGGCAGCGGCCACAGTGAGATCATCGCCCGCGAGATTGTCGGTCGGGCCGGCGGGCTGGTGTGTGTGAGCGCCATCTGCGACACCACCGGCGGCTTCATCGAGAACCTTGCCGGCTACGGCACTCAGCTCGCCGAACGTCATGACCGCCTGCACGGCCTGCGTCGCGGCGAGACGATCATTGTCATCTCCAATTCCGGCAAAAACGCATCACCCATCGAGGTCGCACTCTACGCGAAACAGAAGGGGCTCATCGTGGTTGGCCTGACCAGCGTGGCCATGTCGCGCACAGCTCGGACGGTCCATCCCGGAGGAAAAAACCTGCACGCCATCGCCGACTACGCTCTGGACAATTGCGGTGTGTCCGGCGACGCCATCGTGGATGTCGCCGCCAAGATCCGGGCCGGGCCAACCTCCACGCTCGCCGGGGCGATGCTGCTCAACCTGCTTTTGCTCGAGGTCGTCGACTGGCTCAAAGCCAACGGTCATCCGCTGCCCATCCTGCGCAGCCAGAATCTTCCCGGGGCCATCGAGTATAACCGCGAGCTTGCAAAAAAATATGCCGGCCGGCTGAGCCGTCCCCTCGCTTAGATTGAACAACCAAGTCGCCAAGCCTCAAAGAGCCGGCTTTGCTTCAAGGCTTGGCGCCTTTGTGTCTTTGTTGTGAAAATGCACTCCTACCAGATCGGAATCGATGGCGGCGGCATGAAAACCGAGTGCATTCTCGTCGATGCGCGCGGTGCCGTTGCCGCCCGGCATACCGCGCCCGGCTGCAACCCGAGCTTGGTTGGTCCTGCCAGTGCGGGTAAAATCCTTGCCGATGCGCTCCAGGCGCTGCTGGCCCAATCCAGCATCAAAGACCAAGAGTCGAACATCTCAGCAACGCTGCTGTGCATGGCCGGCAGCCCCTTGTTCTGGAGGGAGACCGCCGCTGGTTTCAAGGAGTACGGCGCCGTGACCGCTGCACCCGACTCCCTGCCCGTGCTCGAACTCGCCACGGGCGGTGCGCCTGGTCTGGTCCTGCACGCCGGCACCGGTTCGTTCGTCGCCGCCCGCGCGCCAGATGGATCCATTCACCATGCCGGCGGACTTGGCTGGCGTTTCGGCGATCCCGGCAGCGGCCACGACTTGGGCCGCCGCGGCATCGCCCGCGCCCTGCTCGAACTCCAGGGTTGGCCGGCCGATGCCGGAGAAGGGAGACCAGATTCAAGCAAGAGGTCTCCCTTGGCTGAGGCGCTTTGCGAATACACCAGCCTGGGCGAGTATGGCGCCATTTCCCGGTTTTTCTATTCCGAGGTGGACGTGAACGTCAAAATCGCCGCGTTTGCACCCCGCGTGGTGGAACTCGCCGAGCACGGTTGCGTTCCGGCGCAGCAGGTCATCGCTGAGTCGCTTGCCGAATTCGCACTTCTGGTGAACCGCGTGCTCGCAAAAATCTTTCCGTCCTCCGGCCGCCGGGATTTGCCATCATCAATTCCCTGCGGCGTTTCGGGAGCATTGCTGAACCGCCCCCCCTGTCTGTACACCCTGCGTGCCCTCGCGGCCACCCAAGCCTGGCCCGTGCAGCTGCAGCCCGTCACTGATCCCCCCATCGAGGGCGTGCGCCGGCTGTTGCTGAAGATGAAATAAACCCCCGCGGGGCCATCCGGCCGCCATGGGTGCGCAGAGCAGGTTTGCCTGCGCGCTGCGGGTCGTTACCCTGCCCTTATGCCCGGAGACGCGGTGAACATCCACCAGACGCAGAAAAAGCCGAGCTATCCCATCATCGACGAGCTCCGCGCCTACCTGCACCGCTACCGACGCGACCGCGATCTGCCCGTCACTTATGAACGGCTCCGTGATTTCCAGGAGACCGCGCCGCTCATTGACGCCGACGGCCAGCCCACGCTCTGGGAGACCGTGGCCTACCGCGCCGAGGACATGCGCGCGCTTAACGAAGATCTGAAGCGCATCTATGCCCTGCTCAAGGTCGACGGTGACTTCTCGGTCATGGCGCACCTCTACATCGATCGCATCGACTTCTGCGCCTTCGGCAATTCGCAGCCGTTCCGCATCCGGATCGTCAACGCCTACAACGACAATCCGGACCACTTCTATATCAAGAAGGCCGATGCCTCACGGGTCTACGGCCTCGAACTTGAACATCTGCTCTCCCCCAACCGGCTCAGCTTTCTCACCTGCGGCGGCATGCTGGTCGAGGAACACATTCCCGGCATCCCGGGCGACATCTTCATCGAACGCTGGCTGCATCACGGCGACCTGAAGCCCATCCGCGTGGCCAAGGAGCTCGTGAAGTTCAACGAGCGCTGCTTCATCCGCCTGCTCGGCGACATGCGCTCTTACAACTTTGTTGTCATCATCACGCCCGATTTCGAGGACGCGCAGATCCGCATCCGCGCGATGGACTTCGACCAGCAGTCCTACAACGGCCGAAAAAACTTCTACCTGCCGCAGTTCTTCAAGGAAAACACGCCCCTCGCGCTCTACTGCCTCAAGCACCTTCGCTATGAGACCTCGCTGCAATACCAGCGCGAGGAGCAGACGCTCATGCTCCAGCGCTCCGAGATAGCCGCGCATCGTCTCGGCCATCTGCTGCAGGTCATGGCGCGTGACCGCATCGCGCCGGACGAGAAGGTGCACCAGCTCCGGGAGGGTCTCGCCGAGCATTTTCATTCCGAACGCCACCTGCATTGCCAGACCATGGGCGAACTGGTCCGCGAAAACCTCGAGACCCTCCGGCGCAACATCGGCAGACCGGTTACGCCGCCCACTGGCGGGGAGGAATTCGCCTGAGCCGCGGCGCCGGGTCGGCGACCGGTTTGATGACGAGCGGCTTTTCGACTCCTTCAAGAACAGCGGCCTTCATGGGCGGAGGTGGGTGTACAGACAGAAGATCGTCATTGAACCATGTCGCAATGCGATGAGAACCCTACTTCTTCTTGAGCTTTTTGAGCAATGCCCGGGCGTCGGGGCTGACCGCGCCGCAATCTCCGCCGCCGCAACCGGGTTGCTGGCGCTTCACCAGCGCACGCCGCACCAGCCACGCCGCAGCGAGCGCGACGATCAATAGCGCAGTGATGGTCTGCCAGAGAGAGGACATCGGGAGGCAATAAAACCGGTTATGCCGGATTGTCAGTCGGCCAAAGCTAAAATCCCAGCGCGCGGCCGGCCTGGAAGACGACGAGGCACACGAGCCACGCCGTGCCCGTCATGTAGGCGGTCTGGAAGAGCGGCCAGCGCCAGGAGTTGGTTTCGCGCCGCACGACGACCACCGTGCTCATGCATTGCATCGCAAAGACGTAGTAGATCATGAGCGTGAGGCAGACGAGCGGCGTGAAGAGCGGCCGGCCGTCGGGCCAGGTGGCGGCCTTCAGCGCGCTCCGCAGCGGTGTGACATCCGCGCGTTTACCACCTTCGAAGTGCTCCCCACTGAATACGACGGCCATTGAGCTGACAAACACCTCGCGGGCGGCGAACGAGGTGACGAGACCGATGCCGACGCGCCAGTCGAAGCCGAGCGGCTTGATCACCGGCTCGAGCACGCGTCCCGCGGTGCCCGCAAAGCTGTGGGCGAGCTGCTCCTGTGGCGTCACGCTGCCGGGCTGTTTGGGATACGCGGTGAGAAACCACAGGACGATTGAGATGCCGAGGATGATGGTGCCGGCCTGGCGCAGGAACAGGCTGGCGCGTTCGATCATGTGGAGCAGCACGTCCTTTATCCGTGGCAGGCGGTAGGTCGGCAGTTCCATGATCATGAGCGGTGGTTCGCCCTTGAGGAGGTGTCTCTTGAACAGCCACGCGAAGCCGAATGCGCCGAGCGTGCCCAGCGCATACATGAGCAGCATGAGACCCGCCTTCGCCCCGATGGGTACGCGGTCGCCTGGCAGCAGCGCGGCGATCATCAGCAGGTAGACCGGCAGCCGCGCCGAGCAGCTCATAAGCGGCGCCACGAGAATCGTCACGAGGCGGTCCTTGGGATTCTCGATGGTACGCGTGGCCATGATGCCGGGGATCGCGCATGCATACGAGCTAAGCAGCGGGATGAACGATTTGCCGCTGAGGCCGACCCGGCTCATCAGCCGGTCCATGATGAACGCCGCGCGCGCCATGTAGCCGGTGCCCTCAAGCAGGCTGAGGAAAAAGAACAGGATCAAAATCTGCGGCAGGAAAACCACCACGCCACCCACACCGGCGATCGCGCCATCGGTGATAAGGTCGCGCAGATCACCCGGCGGCATCACCCCCCGCACCCAGGCGCCGAGGGTGGCCACCTGCGCATCGATCCAGTTCATCGGATACTCGGCCAGCGTGAAGATGGACAGGAACAGCATCGTCATGATTGCGCCGAGCACGAGCCAGCCCCACAACGGATGCACGACGATGCGGTCGATGCGGTCGGAGACGCCCGGGCCGGTGCTGGCAGCACGCTGCACCACCTCGGCACAGAGTCGGGTGATGGCGCCATAGCGGCTTTTGACGAGTGTGCCCGACCAGTCGACACCCCCGTCCCCCCAGCGTTTCTTCCAGCCGGCGAGGATCGCGGAGGTGCGCTCGCTAAGGGGCGTGGAGCCGGCCACGCGCAAAGGATTCGAATCCGTGAGGAGCAGGAGTGCCTCGGCGCGGGCAATGAGCGGCTGCTTGCAATCGTTTTCGACCAGTGAGGCCTGCAATTCGGCGACGGCGGGCGCGATGGGCGCGGGAATATCCCAACGATGGCGGGGCAGCGGCAGATCAACGCGGCTCATCGCCAGGCGTAGCTCGAGGATGCCCTTGCCGTTGACCGCCTCGCACGGAATGACCGGGATGCCGAGTTCATGCTCGAGGCGCGCGACGCGCAGGTTGAGCCCGGCGGTCGTGACGAGGTCCATCATGTTGAGCACGAGAATGACGGGCCGGCCGAGGTCGAGCACCTGATGAACGAGGTAAAGATTTCGTTCGAGGTTGGTGCTGTCGACAATGCAGATGATGCGGTCGGGCTGCGCGATGTCGGCGCGGCGTCCAAAGAGCACATCGCGCACAATGGCCTCGTCCGGCGAACGCGCCGCGAGGGAGTAGGTGCCGGGCAGATCAATGACGGTGATCGGGCGGCCGTGTTGTGAGTAGGTGGTGCCGGTCTTCTTTTCGACGGTAACGCCCGGGTAGTTGCCGACCTTCTGCCTCAGGCCGGTGAGCGCATTGAAGAGCGTACTCTTGCCGCAGTTGGGGTTGCCGACGATGGCGTAGACCGGGGAACGGCCGGGGCTGGCGGATTTTTGATCCGAATCAGTCATCGAACATACCCCGACATCTGCCGGCCCAATAATTGGCGGTTACGGAGTGGCGCGTCGCGGTTTCCTGGGTCAACAGGTCATTCATTGGCCACCGGCTAATTCCACCACCACCTGCTCCGCTTCGCTCTTCCGCAGCGTGAGGCTGTAACCGCGCACCTGAATCTCGAGTGGATCGCCGAGCGGTGCGGTGCGCACGAGCGTGAGGGCGGTGCCGGGCAGCACACCCATCTCGCGAAGGCGGAGACCGGCCGGACTGTCGCCGGGAAATTCACGGACCGTGGCCCGGGCGCCGACCGGAAGCTGTGACAGTTTGAGGGTGGAAGCCATGAACAGTCAGGCCGCGCCCAAGAAAGCGCGGCAATTATGCGCCGCTGCGAATGGGCTCGACCATAATATTCTGTGCGGCGCGATTGCTCAACGCGACGCGTGTGCCGCAGAGTTGGCAGATCAACATGTGCTTGCCGGCGATTTTTTGGATGACGGCCGACTCGCAAAAGCCCATCTCACGCAGCCGCTGGCACAAATCCGCCCGCCCATTCAACTCGGCGACACGCCCAGGCATGCCGGCGGGAAACTCGGTAAGAGCCAGTCTCTTGTGATGACCTCTTTGGGGGGCAGGCGGCATATACAACAAGAAGAGCAAAGTGAACTGAGACTCAGTTTCAACTTAAATCACCGTATCATTTGTTCCTCGTGTTGTCCGCGTATTATTGAACTATCTCGAAGGCAATAGATAACGCAACTTCAACGCTACTGCGTGTCCCTATGCAAATCAGTTGGCCAAGAAATCTTGATGCGTTCCAGTAGTGACATCTGCTTCCTTCTCGGCCTCTTCCGCTGGAACCTCTTCGAGGGGGGCGAACCGCTCCGATGAAAAACCAAGCTCCTGTTGGCCGGCATGAAAAGGATCGGGTGGGTTTTGTAGTTCCTCGAGCAGCAGTCCTACCGTAGCTGTGTCGCCTCCCCTCACAACTTTTTCCCGGCCAAGGAACACCTCGCGAATGGTGTATGACTTCCCCTTCACTGGAAGCTGGGTGTAAATCGCCCGGATGAAATCGGCAAAGGTGTCGTTTATGCAGACGACTTTCCGTCCCTTGACCATGATCGGGATAATCTAGCACGGAAGATGCAGAGGTCACGGCGAGACTAAAAATTAAAAATCTCCCGTTATTACGGTTCTCCTTCTTCGGGCTCTAGGGAACCGAAGAAATCCCGCGGCTATGTCTGTATCGCTCCCAGGCTCTTTGACAAATTTCATTCACTACCGTCTGAAAGACGGCTTTACTGATGGCATGACTGCTCCTTCCGCCGATGACGGTCTTAATCCGCATGGAGGTCCGATCTTCCCTTGGGGACCCGCCCTGCTGGCCAACTCCCTGCTCAACAAAGGAACGGCTTTCACCGAGCGCGAACGCGACACGCTGGGACTGCGCGGCCTACTGCCGCCGCGGGTATTCACCATCGAGGAGCAGCTGTATCGCGTCTACGGCAATTTCCGCCGCAAACCGGATGCGCTGGAGAAGTACATTTTTCTCACCACCCTGCAAAACCGCAACGAGACTCTTTTCTACCGGCTGGTGCAGGACCACGCTGAGGAGATGATCCCCATCATCTACACCCCGACCGTCGGCCAGGCCTGTCTCGAATACGGTGCCATCTTCCGCCGGCCCCGCGGTCTTTTCCTCAGCATTCGCGAGCGTGGCCGCGTCGCGGAGATTCTGCGCCACTGGCCGCACCCGGACGTGCGTATGATTGTCGTGACCGATGGTGAGCGCATACTCGGCCTCGGTGATCTGGGCGCACTGGGCATGGGCATTCCCGTCGGCAAGCTTTCGCTCTATACGGCCTGCGCCGGTTTGCATCCCTACTATTGTCTGCCCATCACTCTGGACGTTGGCACTGACAACACCAAACTGCACAAAGATCCGCTGTATATCGGACTCAACCAGACGCGTGTGCGCGGTGCGGAATACAACGCTTTCGTCCAAGAGTTCGTCGAGGCCGTCCAGCAAACCTACCCCAAGGCGCTGCTCCAGTGGGAGGATTTTGGCAACACCAACGCCTTCCGCTTGCTCCACCAATACCGCCACCGGATCTGCAGTTTTAATGATGATATCCAGGGCACGGCCTCCGTCGCGCTGGCCGGCATTCTGGCGGGGTTGCGGCTCACCGGGGGGCTCCTGCGCGATCAGAAATTGCTCTTCTTCGGAGCGGGCGAAGCGGGGACTGGCATCGCCGACCTTCACACCGCCACAATCCGCCGTGAAGGCCTCAACGAAGCCGAGGCGCGTGCGCGCTGCTGGTTTGTCGACTCCCAAGGACTGGTCGTGCGTAGCCGTCTCGGCAAACTTGCCGAGCACAAGATGCCTTATGCCCACTATCACCCCTTTGTCGCGACCCTGGCCGAGGCCATTGAAACCGTAAAACCCACCGTGCTGATTGGTGTTTCGGGCCAGGCGCATGCTTTCACCCGCGACATCGTCACCCGAATGGCCGCGCTCAATCAGCGCCCGATTATTTTCGCCCTGTCGAATCCAACCTCGAAGGCCGAATGCACCGCGGAGGAAGCCTACCAGTGGACCGAGGGACGCGTGATCTATGCAAGCGGCAGTCCTTTCCCGCCGGGGACGTTCGCCGGCCAACCTTATGTGCCGGGCCAGGGTAACAACGTCTACATCTTCCCGGGTGTCGGCCTGGGCGCCCTTGTCTGCGAAGCCTCGCAAATCACCGATGAAATGTTCCTGACCGCCGCCCAAACCCTGGCCTCCGTGGTGACGGCGGAAGATCTGGCGCTCGGGCGCATTTACCCGGCGATCTCAAATATCCGTGAAGTCTCCATCCAGATCGCCGCCGCCGTGGCTGAAGAGGCACACCGCGCAGGTCTTGCGCGCCGGCCGCGTCCGGCCGATCTCGTGAAGGATATTCGCGCGCGCATGTTCGAGCCGGTTTATCGCAACTACGTCTGATCCGCGCGCCACGACTCGGCGCGTCGCCTTTTGATAGCCGGCAAATTCCGCCCCGCTTTTTGCCCGGCGGGCCTTGTCATCGCAGCAACCGCGATGTTTCTGAAGCGGGTCGCCGGAACCGTTTGTTCCCGGGTCTAGCTAAAAAACGCGGCTCACAGCCAGCATTGCATGCCCGCCAGTCAGCCGCCTTGGGGTCAGAAGGTGCGGCAGCCTTGTGGAACAGCTCCCCAAAAACACATGAATATTCACTTCGCAGATGTCCTAGCTGCTGGGTTTTCCCCTTCCCCCATCTCGGCCACTTTTAGTGAAACCGGAATGATTTTCCTGTAAACCTCTTTAGGCTCTCTTTTCTTATTGGAAACGGTCAGAAGCCTCTCGATCGGAATATCGAATAGTTTCTCGTTCTCTTCAAGATACGGCAGGATCAGTTTCCAGTCTGCATCGCTAATTTCTACGAACTCACCGCCGTTGAGCTGCTCATCGACGAGTTTATTGTGGGGGTCTCGCACGTAAATTGCCCCACCGGAAGCAAGGGAGAAAATATTAGAACCCGGGTAGGGGGATTCATATTCGCGGATTGATCCATCGTTATCATCGAATCCGATGCCGTTCAGGACGACAAACCCGCCCCCGTTGAGCGGGTCACCAGCCATGAACGATTCCGCAAGATAGTCCAGTGCTGTTCCATTAATGATGACACGCGGTTTGCCGACGGCATTAATCAGGGGTCGTCCCGCTGCATTCCCCATGATGTACGCAGTACCTCCTTTGGCTCCGTACATGAACGTCTGGCCGACATCACCAAACACCACCAGTTTCCCATCTTTCATTATTTGACAGAGTTGATCCTGGGCGTTGCCGTGGACTTGAATCTCCATGCCATCGATACCCGAGGCCAGATAGTCGCCCGAAGCGCCGTACACGTCAATCTGCACGTCCTTTGTCGCCGGACCGAATCCGCAGCCCGTAAACCGCTGTCCTCGGTACCGATAAACAATAAACCGTTTCCAGCCGAGTTTGTGAGCCGCCACCATCAGCACCGCATCACAGTTGTCGCCCTCCGGTTCAAAGCGCTCCGCATTGATCACCAAGATTTTTTCATTTTCCTGCGGCGCCCGCAGTTGATCTCGCGTGGCAAAATCGATCTGACTGAACCAGTCATTCGATTTCTCCGTGATCTTCGGTGTCGTTGCGAAAATCTCATCTAGGTTGATTCTCAGGACCTGCTGTACGGAACTTCTCTTTAATGCGCCGGTGTTATATCTCAGGTCGTGCAACAGCGTCAGAACGTCGATCGCTGTTTGCTTGAAGTCCACATTTTCCAGCGCCAAACCCTTGATGGTCTCGATCGCGTACCGGAACCAGTTGGCATCAAATTGTCCGACATTGTTCCGGACATGGGCACACACTCCCCGGGCGACCGAACCATCTTTTTTAGAAAACAATCCGGCGAGTTTTTCCCCTGCCGCTTTGCAATCGTCCGTCATGATGATCTGCCTGGAGATGTCGCAGCGGACCTTGTCCTTGGGCGTTTCGATCGCTTTTCCGAATTTATCGGTGCAAATGAGTTTCTTCTTTCCTGAGCCGTCACCAGTATCCCTCAGACTGAAAATGAACGAACCGCCATCGGTATAGCTGCCGCCGCGGGCATTCCAGTATTTATCAGCAATGGGGCCGAAACGCGGGTCCTCCCTTTCCAGGGAACTGAGCGTCGCGTCGATGGCTTGCTTTTCCGAGCAGATCAGGCCGATCTGCAACTCGCCCTCCTGCAAGGCGAAAACCTGCGGGCGCAGCATGGCTGTATCCGTAATGCCGATCATTTGAAACTGATCATTCTTCACATCATTACGGGCGATAATAAAAAACCATGGCCCGTCGGGCGACGCATTGACGTGGTGGGTCTGAATAGCTTTGTATAATTCCTGTTTGCCCGGCGGAAGCATGTCAAAATCCATCTCTGTGGTCGGCGCCATCGCCTCAATCAGGTGTTCCAGTGGATATTTGTAGACCCGGCTCCACAAATCGAGCAGCAGTGCAGCTTCCTCCGTATCCGTCAGAAACAGCGGGTAATAGTTTCGTTGCTGGAGATATTCACGGACCGCCTGGTAGTTGGCAAAATCGCCATTGTGCACGAGCGCTTCATGGAGCGCGCTGAACGGATGGCAGCCGCCGGGATGCCAGACCCGGCCGCGCGTCGGATAGCGCTGGTGGGCGAGCCATGCGTACGCTTTGAAATCGTCCAGTTTGTAGTACCGGACGACGTTTTCCGCATAGCCGACGATTTTCAGGATCATCATGTTCCGGCCATGGGACACCACAAAGGCCCGTTTCTCGCCCAGCGATGCGTAGTAGCGCGTGTTGATCTGAAAACTGTTTTGATAGACAAATTCATCCTCGGCGTCCCGCCGGTCGAGGGACGCAAGGCCATTTTCCGCTATAAACTTGTCTAGGACGTCGCTTTTGACGCGGACAAAATACCGCATGATATCCGGAGGTTTGACGTCCAGACCGATGCTGCGGTGGTCATCAATAGTTGCCAATTTCCCGGATTTATCGATTTGGAAGAAGGGGGTGATGAGTGTCTTTTCAATCTCGTCCGCAACGCGCGCATCCAAGATGGCGATATGCAACATGTAGTCCTCATCGAGGACCTTCCGGGAAACACCCAGCGCTTCGGGAGCGAATCCGACCGCACCAATGCCGCCGCCCTTCCCGTTGCCTCGATTATGCATCTGCACGGAAGGCTCGAAGATGTTTTTCCCGGTCACCGGAATGGAACTGATGAATCCTGTGACGCCGCAACCGCCTTCCGCTTCGGCGTTCGGAGCGAGCGGGGGCACCTGGCGGCAAAGTGCGGCGCGGGAACGTAGTATTTTTTCAGCATTATCCATTTTGGGCAGGCTCCGCTCTATCGGCTGTAATCGACATGTTCCAGCAAATCGGTCCGACCGACCAGCTCTTGGACACTTTGCAGGCCGCACTTTTGGAGAATCTCGACGAGTTGGACGTACCAAGCATGGTATAGATTGACTAGCCGCTGGGTCGCCCATTCCTCGTCAAACAGGGCGGCCAGTTCGGAATCCGTCGAGGCAATCCCCCGGGCACAACCTCGCCCCGACTCACAGTTGCCGCAACGGACACATTCGAGGGAAACCAGCTCCGCGGTGCCGATCACGGCTCCGTCCGCGCCAAGGCAGATCGCCTTGGCCAGGTCGTGGGCGGTCCGGATTCCGCCCGAGGCGATAAGCGTCATGGCGTCCCGCGCCCCTTCGTCCTTCAAAAAATTGTGGACCTTGGTGATGGCGTACTCGATGGGCATGGCGATGTTCTTCTTGGCAATATCCGGTGCCGCCCCGGTGCCGCCGTAGCCGCCGTCGATATGGATGATATGGGCTCCGGCATAGTATGAGCCGACGGCCACCATGTCCACGTCGTTGGGCGTTGAAACCTTGACGGAGACCAGCGCCCGCGGGTTCATCTCCTTGATCCAGTCGATGTGTTTCTTGTGATCTTCGATCGAATACACGGAGTGGAATGGAAACGGCGAAAACAGCGAGAATCCCTGGACGGCCTCGCGCATCTTGGCGACGCTTGCCGTATTCTTTTCACCCAAGAGATGCCCGCCGAGACCGGGTTTGGCCCCCTGGGCATATTTGAACTCGATGATCTTGACCCGCTGGATTGTTTCCTCGCGCACACCGAACAAGCCCGTGGCCACCTGGGTGATCACGTGATCGTCATACGGATGCAGAGCCTCAGGATAGCCCCCTTCACCAGTGCAGGTGAAGGTATTCCAAGCGGTGGCGTTCCTAGCCCTGGATACCATGGTGGGAAGGCTGACCGATCCGAAGGACATGCCTCCGCCGTAGACCGGGGTGGCGATGACAGCGTTTTCCCGCCCGTCATTTCGTCGATTCAGCTGGATCGCAGTCGAGATTTCCGCTGGGTCCACGTGGGCGGGATGGGCGGGGAACTTGAACTTCAACTTGTCGAAGCCGCCACCCGAGTTGCCTACATTGTATTCGAGATCGGTTCGTTTCGGCGGATAACCGGTCTCGGCCATGATCCATGTTCCGGTGATCATGTCGGCGGTCCAGCGGGGGTCCCCCAGCGTCTCGTACATCGGATTGGGCGCTAGGCTCAATGCCTTGCGGGGGCATTTGGCCACGCAGCAAAAATCGCCGCTCTGGCATTCAAAGCCGATGCACTTGTAGTCGATGGGGGGACTGACACGGTTGTGCCCGTCAACCCGTTCATGAACGCCGTAGGGACAGGTCTTGGCGCAGGTGCCGCAGTTGATGCAGGCATCCGATCGGTTAACCTTGTACTTGGGTACCCGATGCTTGAACCGTGACGGCGTTCGCCTGATTTTTACCGTTAATGGGATCATCCGTTCGCTGCTTCGCTTTTTCGAAAAAGTTTCCCGAATGTGTCGTTATCGATCTCTTCAAAAAAGATGGCCCGGCCGGTTTCGCCGCGCAGCCGGCGGGCTTCCCGAATGCCCATAGCCCCCATCACTTCGAGGAGCTGGGAGTGCCAGGCACCCATCAGGTTGACGATTCGCTGGGTGAGAATTCCCACGGAGATGCTCTCCAAGCCTTCGGGGAGAACCAGCAATCGCTCCGGCTCCTCGTACAATCTGGCCCCGATGGCAATCAGCAGCGGCAGCTCGACCGCCGTCAAATCCGCCCCGCAAAGCATGGCCTTTGGCACATGCTCCGCCATGGCGATTCCGCCGGAGGCGATGATGGTGACCTCGTCGCGGATCCGGTCACCGACCAGCTTCATGTGCACGGCCCGGATAATGTCCTTTATCAATCGGGGCGATGAAGGCGGTGAGCCGCCAACCTCCCGGCCGCGGTAGTCGGCAACGACGTGGATAATTTCCGCGCCGCGGTGGGCCAGCCTCGAAACGACTTGTTCCACCGCGCCCCCGGCGGGAACCCGGATGATGGTAAGCGCATTGCAGACGCTCTTGATCCTTGCCTTCAGGGCTGGAAAATCCTCGGGCAATTCACCCGTATAGTCGATCGCCACCATTCGCGCCTTTCCGAGGGCGGTCGGCTGCTTTTCGATCTCGGCGGGCGCAAGGCAGGGAATGATGTGATCGAGAAAACGCTCGAAATCCGCGGTTATTTGGGCAACCGGCATGACAATGTAGGTACCGAGTTCCACCGCCGCCGTCACCATGGCCACCGTCACATTCGAACTCAGGCCCGCCTCCGGGAGGTCAAAGATGACGGGGAGCGGAATATCGATGGTTTCGGGAATCGTCGACAGCAACTGCCCGTTTTCGCCGAATTCCAGATGATTCAGCTTTCGGCCCAGTTCGACCGAGGTGCTGATATATTCCCGCCCATGAATACCGTCCCGGGTCGGTCGGACGATCTCAGACATGTCAGTCCACATGCTGTCAAAGCCCGCCCCGCTAAACGGTCCGCGGTAGCCGGCACCGGTAACCGGCACCTTGCCGTCCTCGGCTTGTTTCCACAGGGTGATTAACATATCGGGCTTCCAATACGTGCCACCGATATTGAGGAAGTCCTTGTTCAGGGACTTTTCCAGCGCTCCCCGCGGACACTCCTGGATGCACCGGAAGCAGTTTCTGCATACCACGGTGTTCGGATCCGCCATCTTTCGCGGGTCGTCCTGCCGGCGTTTATGCGCTTCATAAATGCACACCTTGGTGCACTTGCCGCAGTTGATGCAATTTTCCCGCCGCACGATTTGGAACTTGAAGATGTAATCCAGATCAAGGGGGGTGGCTTTCGCGTGGACGTGGTATTTTTTGGGCATGGTCCTTATCCGCCTTTTGACCGATCAAGATCTACCCGGAGGTTCAGTTATTCCTTTCCACCATTTTCCAGTAATCTTGGCTTTCATCGACCTGCTTAAGAAACTCCGGTATTTGCTCTTGTGGCCACCCGAAGCTGCCTTCGATCCTTTTTTCCAGGGCGGCCCAGAGATTCATGAGCTCAAGGTTGGTCTGGCAAATCTCCTCGCAGGCCTTGCAGTGCATGCACATGAAGGCGTTGGCCGCTTCTTCCCGGGTTACTTTCCTGTTGTTCAGAAGCTTCTTGGCCAGGGCTAGCTTCCCTTTTGCGCTCACCGCTTCGTTCTGGGTAACCAGATACGCCGGGCATACGGCCAGGCAATTCCCGCATTTCGCGCACGCGTGGACGCTAAGTTCGAAATCGAGTTGGTCCACCTTCCGGTCCTTGCCCAAAAGCGTCGTGGCCGCCTTCCCGATGACCGGTGACAGCAGCGTCAAGAGATTCATGGAGAATCCAAAAACGGCGGGATGGAAGACGAGGGTCGAGACCAGGTTCGCGCTGACCGCGAAGTATTTTCCCGGGTTCAGGATGTTGTTCGGATCCACCTTCGCCTTATAGGCCTTCAAGTCCCGCTGTTTGGCGCTGCTGTGCAGGTGGTTGACAAAAGCAGCATTCCAAAGACCAAGTCCGTAGGGTTCCGCACCCAGCTTCACTGCGGCATGGGTGAGCATGGTGGCCAAAGGCAGATCAACGAAGTACCTCCTGCTCCGAGAGTCGCACAGAAACGTCGACATGATGAGCGCCCGGTGTTCATCAATAATGTAGGAGTCGATGCATATTTCCACCGCGAAACGGCGGCCCAGTTTTTTCGCAGTGGCGATGAAGGCCGCGGCCGTCGTGATCGGAATGACGACTTCACTCGCCAGGATCGTCGGTCCCAGGCGCTTTGTTTTCATGCCGAACAGGCGCTCATTCCACAAATAGCCAGCCACGTAGCGCGGCGCTTCTTCAACCCGGCCCATCTCGGTCAGGAATCGAACGAATCGATCATCGTCTTCGTCGCTATCGAATTCCACGAGGACGCCGGCGGTTTTCTTGAAGATGGCCACCCGCATCACTTCGTTGGTGTCGCCCAGATGGTTTTCATCCAAAAACCGGATGACATCGGGGTTGAGTTCCTGGGATACCTTGCGTTGCACGAGACACTCGATGAAGGCGAAGGCTTCCCGATCGCTTGGGAAATAGAGCAGATGCGGGTAGGACGCCCGGGGAACCTCCCGTAATTTGAGGGTAATCTCGACAATGATGCCGAACACCCCCTCGGTGGAGATGAAATACGGGAAATCGCGGTCGGCGGGTGTGAGCTTTTTCACTTCCCCGGAACCGGTGACGACCGTCATGGATACGATCTGTTCTGCCAAGTGCCCGTACTTGAAGCTATTGATGCCGTAGCCGCCGGTCGAAACCCAGCCGCCCACCGTCGAGAATTTGCTCGAGGGGTAGGTTCGTAAGCACAATCCTGCTTTTTTCGCGGTGATGTCGATGTCGCTCCACCGGGCACCCGCTTCGACGGTCACGGTCTTCTGTGCGGTATCGAGCACGAGGATATTTCGGAACGGAGAAAGGTCGATGACGATCCCGGCGTTTGTCGGGATCACGCCGCCGAAACCCCACGAGGCCGCGCCGCGCGGAATCACGGGAATTTTCCGCGCATTGGCAAACGCGAGGACCTGTCCTATCTCGGCTACGTTCCTGGGCTGGACTACAAGATCGGGCTGCGTTTTAAAAAACGTATTGGTCATGATCGGCGGGACATCGCCAATGTCATGACTGTACATCTCTCTCTCTGCCGCTTTACCGAGAATTCTTATATCGCTCGCGATTCTTCTGAATTCTTCGACCAGTTTCATGGGTTCCAAGTCTCTTCGGCTGCGATAGGAATGAGGAATCGTCGAATCCCGTTTCTTATTGATCACTGATACACATCTATAGCCGCAATATCGGTGGCGAAATAAGTGCCGAAAACTGGGTTTTTTTTATAAATTTGCCGGCGCAATAATGTACCCGAAGGACTCCGTGAGTAATGGATCGTTTTTGTCTTCTACGGCAGGTCGGTCGAGCCCATCAGGTAGCGGTCGCACTCGCGGGCGGCACCGCGACCTTCATTGATGGCCCATACCACAAGGCTCTGCCCGCGCCGGCAGTCGCCGGCGGCAAACACTCCCTTGAGGTTGGTCGTGTACTTCTCATGTTCGGCCTTGATGTTGCTGCGGACGTCGGTCTCGATTTTGAGCTCCTTAAGCAGCGCCTGCTCAGGTCCGAGAAAACCCATCGCCAGCAGGACGAGCTGCGCCGGTCGTGTCGCCTCGGTGCCGGGCAGCTCTTTCGGCACGAACTGGCCTTTATCGTTTTCCTCCCACTTGACCTGGATGGTGACGAGTTCCTTTACGCGACGTTCGCTGTCACCGATGAACTTCTTCACCGTGGTGAGATAAATGCGGGGGTCGGCGCCATATTTCGCCGCGGCCTCCTCCTGACCGTAGTCCAGACGGTAAACCTTCGGCCACTCGGGCCAGGGGTTGTCCGCGGCGCGCTCCATGGGTGGCTTGGGTAGGATTTCAATCTGCACGAGGCTCTTGCACCCCTGCCGCATGGCGGTGCCGACGCAGTCCGTGCCGGTGTCGCCACCGCCGATGACCACGACGTCCTTGCCGCGGGCGCGGACCGGGCTCGCGTCTGGATTGCCAGCGAGCACCATCTTGGTGTTGGCGGTGAGATATTCCATCGCGAAGTGCACGCCCCTGAGATCGCGGCCTTCGACAGGAAGGTCGCGAGGCTGCGTGGCACCGGTGCAGATGATGGTGGCGGCGTATTCCTTAAGGAAGATTTGTGGCTCGACGTTTTCACCAACGTTGGCGCTGCAAATGAACTTGATGCCTTCCTGCTCCATGAGGCCAAGGCGGCGCAGGAGAACCTCCTGCTTGTCGAGTTTCATATTGGGGATGCCGTACATGAGCAGACCGCCGGGACGGTCGGCACGCTCGAAAACCGTCACCCAGTGGCCGGCTTTGTTGAGCTGGGCGGCGGCGGCAAGGCCCGCCGGACCGGAGCCGATGACAGCAACCTGCTTGCCGGTGCGGATTCGGGGAGGTTCTGGGATCACCCAGCCCTCCTCCCAACCTCTGTCGATGATGCTGCACTCGATGTTCTTGATGGTGACGGGAGGGTTGGTGATGCCGAGCGTGCAGGAGCCTTCGCAGGGCGCCGGACAGACGCGGCCGGTGAACTCGGGGAAATTGTTGGTCGCATGCAGGCGGGCGAGCGCCTCGCGCCAGAGGCCGCGATAGATCAGATCGTTCCACTCCGGGATGAAGTTGTGGATGGGGCAGCCGGAGGCCATGCCGCTGATGAGCTTGCCGGTATGGCAGAAGGGAATGCCGCAATCCATGCACCGCGCGCCCTGGTTGCGGAGCTTCTTTTCCTCCATGTGGTGGTGAAACTCCTTCCAGTCGCGCACGCGCTCCAGGGGTGTACGGTCCACGGGCAATTCCCGCAGATACTCGATGAATCCAGTTGGTTTGCCCATCGTCGTGAAGTCTGGTGTCGGGTGATGTGTTGCGGTGGAATTAGTTGCCGCCGATGCGCGCGAGGTTGCGGGCGTTTTCCTCGAAGGCGACCATGATCGCCTCCTCGCCGGTCAAGCCCTGCTCATGGACTCGCTTGATGCATTCCAGCACGCGTTTGTAGTCCTTGGGCATGACCTTCACAAAGAAGGGTAACATCCGCTCCCAGGTGTCGAGTACCTGTCGGGCACGCGTGCTCTTCGTGTAGGTGAAGTGCTTCTCGACCATGGCGCGAACCTCGGTGGCTTCCGCCGGGTCTTCAATCTTTTCGAGGCCGACCATCTGCAGGTTGACGTTCCTGGCGAAGTCGCCCTGCTCGTCGAGCACATAGGCGATGCCACCCGACATGCCCGCCGCGAAGTTGCGGCCGGCCGGGCCCAGCACCACGACCCGGCCGCCGGTCATGTATTCGCATCCGTGGTCGCCCACGGATTCAACTACGGCATTAATGCCGCTGTTGCGGACGCAGAAGCGTTCACCCGCCATGCCGCGGATGTAAGCCTCGCCGCTGGTGGCACCATAGAAGGCTACGTTGCCAACGATGATATTTTCCTCCGGAGCAAAGGTGCTGCCAGCCGGCGGGTAGACGATGATCCTGCCGCCGGAGAGCCCCTTGCCGACGTAATCATTGGAGTCGCCCTCCAAGCTGAAAGTCATGCCCCGGGGAATAAACGCACCGAAACTTTGGCCGGCAGAGCCCATGAAATGAACCCGGATGGTGTCCTCGGGCAGGCCTTGGGCGCCCCACTTCTTCGTCACCTCGCTGCCGGTGATGGTGCCGACCACGCGATTGACATTCTTGATGGGGAGCTCGGCCACGACCTTCTCGCCGCGTTCGATCGCGGGTTTGCACAGATCGAGGAGCACGGTGAGATCGAGCGATTTTTCGAGCCCGTGATCCTGCTGAGTCTGGCAGAAACGGCCCACCTCCGGGCCGACATCGGGTTGATAGAGGATGTTGCTGAAGTCGAGTCCCTTGGCCTTCCAGTGATCGACGGCCTTCCTTGGCTCGAGGTAATCGACGCGGCCGACCATCTCCTCGACAGTGCGGAAGCCGAGCTGGGCCATGATCTCCCGCAGTTCCTCGGCGATGAACCGCATGAAATTGATGACGTCCTCCGGCCTGCCGGAGAACTTGGCGCGCAGGCGCGGATCCTGCGTGGCAACGCCGACCGGGCAGGTGTTGAGGTGGCAGACACGCATCATGATGCAGCCCGAGGCGACGAGCGGGCCGGTGGCGAAACCGAACTCCTCAGCACCGAGCAGCGCGGCGATGGCGACATCGCGGCCGGTCTTCAGCTGGCCGTCGGTCTCGACCGCGATGCGGTCACGGAGATTGTTAAGCACAAGGGTTTGGTGCGTCTCGGCGAGACCGAGTTCCCACGGCAGGCCGGCGTGCTTGATCGAGGTCAGCGGTGAAGCGCCGGTGCCGCCGTCATGACCGGAGATGAGCACGACGTCGGCGTGCGCCTTGGCGACACCGGCGGCAATGGTGCCCACGCCGACCTCGGCGACGAGTTTCACGCTAATGCGAGCCTGGCGGTTGGCGTTCTTGAGGTCGTGAATCAACTCCGCGAGATCCTCAATCGAGTAGATGTCGTGGTGCGGTGGTGGCGAGATGAGGCCGACGCCGGCCGTGGTGAGGCGGGTCTTCGCGATCCACGGATAGACTTTGGTGCCGGGAAGCTGGCCGCCTTCGCCAGGCTTGGCGCCCTGAGCCATCTTGATCTGGAGTTCGCGGGCATTGACGAGGTACTCGCTCGTGACGCCGAAGCGGCCGGAGGCGACCTGCTTGATGGCGGAGTTGAGGGAATCGCCGTTGGGCTTCGGCTGATAACGGGCGGGATCTTCGCCGCCCTCGCCGGTATTGCTTTTGCCATTGATGCGATTCATCGCGATGGCGAGCGTCTCGTGCGCCTCCTTGCTAATGGAGCCATAGGACATCGCGCCGGTCTTGAACCGCTTCATGATACTCTCGGCTGGCTCCACCTGATCGACCGGGATCGGGTTGCCGGCCTTGAACTCTAGCAGACTGCGCAGTGTGCAGAGGTTCTTCGACTGGTCGTTGATGAGCTTCGCGTACTCCTTGAAGACCGCGTAACTGCCCGTACGCACCGCCTTCTGCAGTCGGTGGATGGTTTCGGGATTGAAAAGGTGGGCTTCGCCGTCATCGCGCCACTGGTACTGCCCGCCGGTGGGCAGCACGTGGCCGTTGACCTGCCGTTCGGGGTACGCCGCATGGTGGCGGGCGAGCACCTCCTGCGCGATCACATCGAGCCCGATGCCGCCGACCCGGGAGGGCGTCCACGTGAAGTAGTGGTCGATGACGTCCTGTCGCAGGCCGACGGCCTCGAACACCTGCGCCCCGCGATAACTCTGGATGGCCGAAATGCCCATTTTGGACATCACTTTGATGACACCCTTGGAGGCGGCCTTGACGATGTTCTTGCAGGCGGTCTTGTGGTTCACATTGGGCAGCAGACCGTCGTGGATCATCTCATCGATCGTTTCGAAGGCGAGATAGGGGTTGATGGCGCTGCAGCCGTAGCCGATCAGCAGCGAGAAGTGGTGCACTTCGCGCGCCTCGGCCGTCTCAAGCACCATGCTGATGCGGGTGCGCAACCCTTCGCGGATGAGGTAATGGTGGAGGCCGGCGACGGCGAGCAGCGCGGGCACTGGCGCGTAATCCTGATTCACTCCTCGGTCACTGAGGATGATGAGGTTGATTTCCTCTTCCTCAATCATGCGCCGCGCCATCACGCATAGCTCCTCCAAGGACTTGGCGAGGCCCTTCTCGCCGCGGGTCACTCGGAAGAGGATGGGCAGCACCCCGACCTTGAAACCAGGCAGGTTAAGGCGCCGCAGCTTGGCGAACTCCTCGTTGGTGAGAATCGGCCATTCCAGCTCCACGCGACGGCACGCAGATGGCTGCGGGTTCAGAAGGTTGCCCTCGGAACCGAGCCGCGTTTCCGCCGAGGTGATGATTTCTTCCCGAATGCAGTCGATGGGCGGGTTGGTAACCTGGGCGAAGAGCTGCTTGAAATAATCGTAGAGCAACCGGGGTTTGTTGGAGAGCACCGCGAGGGCCGCATCGTTGCCCATGGAGCCGACGGCTTCGACGCCATCGCACGCCATCGGGGTGAGAAGGATGCGTTGATCCTCGAAAGTATAGCCGAAGGCAATCTGCCGCTGAAGCAGCGTCTTGGCATCCGGCTCAGGCAGGGTGGGCGCTGGCGGCAGATCATCAAGATGCACGAGGTGCTCCTTGAGCCAGAGACGATAAGGGCGCTCGGTGGTGATCTTGCCCTTGATCTCTTCATCGGAGATGATGCGGCCTTCCTCGGTATCGATGAGGAACATGCGGCCCGGCTGAAGGCGGCCTTTCTGGACGACTTGATCTGCCGGCACTTCGAGCACACCCACCTCGGAGGCCATGATGACGCGGTCATCCTTCGTCACATAGTAGCGCGAGGGGCGGAGGCCGTTGCGATCGAGCACGGCGCCGATCTTCTTGCCATCGGTGAAAGCAATGGAGGCCGGGCCATCCCACGGCTCCATCAAGCAGGAGTGATACTGATAGAAGGCCTTCCGCGCATCGTCCATGCTCTCATGGTTGGACCACGGTTCGGGAATCATCATCATCATCGCGTGCGGAAGCGAGCGGCCGGTGAGCACGAGCATTTCGAGCGTGTTGTCGAACATGGCCGAGTCGCTGCCGTTGGGATCGATAATGGGGTGCACCTTCCTCATGTCGTCACCGAACAGGTCTGACTCGAAGAGTGCGCCGCGGGCATGCATCCAGTTGATGTTGCCACGCAGTGTGTTGATCTCTCCATTATGCGCCATGTAGCGATACGGATGGGCGCGTTCCCAACTCGGGAAGGTGTTGGTACTGAAACGTGAATGGACGAGCGCAAGGGCGGTCTCCGTCGCCGGATCCCGCAGATCGGGAAAATATTCCGGCAGTTGCTCGGTCAGGAGCATGCCCTTGTAGATGATCGTCTTGTAGGACAGACTGGGCAGATACCAGTATTCCCCGCCATCGAGAACGGCGGTGCGGATCTCGTTGTAGGCGCGCTTCCGGATTACGTAGAGCTTCCGTTCGAATGCCAAGTCATCGACCAGTTGCTTGCTCCGGCCGATGAAAATCTGCCGGATGAACGGTTCGCACGAACGGGCGGTGTCACCTAGCGATGCGCTGTTGGTGGGCACTGTGCGCCATCCGAGAAAACTCTGCCCTTCTGATTGGACGATCTGCTCGAAGCGCTCTTCCAGACGGCGGCGGTGCGTGGGATTACGCGGCAGGAAAACGAGTCCGCAGCCGTACTCGGCGGGGCCTGGCAGAGCAATGCGGGTTTTCTTGCACACCTCGGAAAAAAAGGCATGCGGTACCTGAAGCAGCACGCCCGCGCCATCGCCGGTATTGGGCTCGCTGCCACTCGCGCCACGGTGGTCGAGGTTCTTCAACACCTGGATGGCCTGCTGCAGAATCTGATGGGATTTGCGTCCCTTGATATCGACCACAAAGCCGACGCCGCAGGCATCATGCTCGAACCAGGGATCGTAAAGGCCTTGCTTGGGCGGCAGCCCGGGCCGCCGTGGCCGGGGGCCGGAGGTGCTGTCACTTCTCTTGTTCATTTTTCGGATACCGCGTCGCGTTAACCATCGGGTCAATGGTAAACTGGATTATTATGAACCGCTGGTGGGACAAATGGGTGCCGGCGTGCACGGAGATATGGCGAGTTGGTCAGGAGCGCGTGGGCAGGAAGATGGACGGTGGTAATGCGTGCGCAAAAAAGGCCGGTCGCGCGGTACGAGAGCCGGCCCTGTGAAAACGGGGATGGTTTTAGCTGGGTGGGCTCGTCAGAAAAATCGGATGGTTTTGGTGGCCATTTTAGCGTTATCCCCGTCCGCGCAACCGACGTTGGTCGCCTCCTCGGGCTGGGCGTCGTTGGGCTTAACGAGGTCGTTGGCGAGAAGGTAATTCTCGACTTCCTCGCCGGAAACATCGGCCAGCATGACGCCGTCGATCTCGACACAGGGGGAAAGGGGCTGACCCGATCTGTGCACCATCTCCTCGTAGTTTGCACGGTGGTTGAGGATGTCGATGTCCTCGTACTCGAGATTGTATTTACGCATGATGGCACGGATACCGCGGGACCAACCGCAGTGTGGTTTCAGGTATGCCCTAATCTTCATGCTTAAACAATGCCGAGAGCCCGAGGCGGCGCAACTTATAGGTGTGATTTCTGCGCAATCAAGAGAAAGGTCGGGCTTGGGGGTGATGTTACCGCATGGCCGCCAGAGGCCAAACCCATGGTGCTCTGGAAATTTGCCTAGCGGCGCCCCACCCTTTCGTCTAAACCCCGATCGATGAAAGTTCTCGTGACTGGTGCGGCCGGGTTCATCGGCTTCCATATCTGCCAGCGGCTTGTCGCGTCGCAAAAATGCGAAGTGCTCGGCGTGGACAACTTGAACGATTACGCTTCCAGTGAGCTGAAGCAGGCGCGCCTTGCCGAGTTGGAAAAACTAGAGGGCTTCCGCTTCGTGAAAGCCGACTTCGCTGATGTGGCGGCGTTCGGCGGCATCTATGAGCATTTCCGACCGGATTATGTTGCGCACCTCGGTGCACAGACGGGGGTGCGCTACAGCCTCGAAAATCCGGCGGCCTACGTGCATAGCAATCTCGATGGTTTCGCCAGCGTGCTCGAGGCCGCCCGGCGGGGGCCCCCGAAGCATCTTGTCTTTGCGTCAAGCAGTTCGGTCTACGGCGCGAACGCGCGGATCCCGTTTCGCGAAGACGACGATACGGGGCATCCGCTCTCATTTTATGCGGCGACCAAAAAGGCGAATGAAGCAATGGCCTACAGTTACGCCCACCTCCACGGCTTGAATCTCACCGGCCTGCGTTTTTTCACCGTCTACGGACCATGGGGGCGGCCGGACATGACGCCGATTCTCTTCGCTCGCGCCATCTGCGAAGGCAAACCGGTCCGGCTTTACAATCATGGCCGTTATCAGCGGGATTTCACCTATATTGACGACATTGTGGATGGCGTGCTCAAAGTCCTGCTCTATCCTGCTCCCCCAAAATCCACCCCACCCTGGCGGATCTTTAATGTCGGTCACAACCAGCCGGTGGAAATGGTGTTCTTTGTACGGATGCTGGAGGCCCTCCTTGGCCGGAAGGCACAATTGGAACTACTTCCGCCGCTGGCGACCGAGATGCCCGTGACCTGTGCTGACCTCACAAGCATTAACGCAGCTGTCGGTTACGAGCCCCGGGTGTCCCTCGAAGAGGGTTTGGGGCGGTTCGTAGCGTGGTTCAAACACCACTACGACTGTTTATAAGATGGACTCTTCTTGGGGTGGCGCTGCAATTGCATCACCAATTATCCCCACGATTCTTTTCGTTTGCGCCGGGCGATGCTTTGCAGAAAAAAGGCGCAGCGTACGTACGCTTGCTTCTTTCTCCGCCTGCTGCTGTCTTTTCCATGAATCGACTGTATTTCTAATTCGATAAATCCCATGCCCAAACCCGCCCCTGTCAAAGCCTCCACTGTCTCCACCCCTTCTGAACCAACCGACCGGACCGCCGACCCCGTGCGGGTCAAAAACATTGAACTCGCCGTGTCCGCCATCACCAAACAGTTCGGCGAGGGATCCATCATGCGTCTCGGCAGCGCGACCCGCATGGTGGTCGACACCATTTCAACCGGCTCGCTCGCCATCGACCTTGCCCTCGGCGTCGGCGGCCTGCCTCGCGGCCGTACCGTCGAGATCTTCGGGCCCGAGGCATCAGGTAAGACCACCTTCTGTCTAAGCGTCATCGCCGAGGCCCAGCGCCGCGGCGGCCTCGCTGCCTTCATCGACGTGGAGCACGCGCTCGATCCAAAGTACGCCCGTATTGTCGGCGTGAAACTCGATGATCTCCTCGTTTCTCAGCCCGACAGCGGCGAAGACGCGCTCAATATAGCCGAGACACTCATCCGCTCAAACTCCATCGATGTCATTGTCATCGATTCCGTCGCCGCGCTCGTGTCGCGGGCCGAGCTCGATGGCCAGATGGGTGATGTGACCGTCGGAGCGCAGGCGCGCCTCATGAGCCAAGCCATGCGCCGCCTTACGTCGGTCATTAGCAGAACCAAATGTGTATGCATCTTCACCAATCAGATTCGTGAGAAGATCGGCGTGATGTTCGGCAATCCCGAGACAACGCCCGGTGGCCGCGCGTTGAAGTTTTTTTCCTCCCTCCGCCTCGACATTCGTCGCAAGGACCAGCTCAAGACGCCTGACGGCCGGGTCGTGGGCAACCGCACCAAGCTCAAGGTTGTGAAGAACAAGGTCGCGCCGCCATTCACCGAATGCGAGTTTGACATCATGTACAACGAGGGAATCTCGCGAACCGGCTCACTCCTCGACTTGGGCCTTGAGCACAAGATTCTGGAGAAGAAAGGCGCGTGGATTGCGTACAATGGTGAACTCATCGGCCAGGGGCGTGAAGCAGCCAAGGATGCTCTGGCCAAGAATCCCGAACTTGCTGGAAAAATTACGACGGACATCCTTGCCCGTGTTAACGTTACCGGCGGCACCGAAGTGACGAGTGGGGCGCCGGTCGAGTGATGTATAACTGAATCAGCCGGGCTTCCCTTGGGCCGGCGCGCTCAAGCCGGGAGCGCTTTCGTTTTGCCTTCAGCGGCGGCCTCGTTTGGGTGGGCAGCGTGGCGTACTTCGCTGATACTATGGCTGCGCTGGCCACGCCGGTTGGCACCTCGGCGCTGGCCCTCGTGCGTGCGAGCGGCTCGCTCGCCTCTGCGCTTGTGGCGGCAATTTTCAATGAGCCCCCCCTGCCCCGCCGCGCGCGCCATGGCGACTATCGCGACCGGACTGGTGCGCTCATCGACGATGTCGTGTACATATACTTCCAAGCTCCTAACTCCTATACTGGCGAAGATGTACTTGAGATCAGTTGCCATGGTAACTCGTTTATAATCCATAAGATACTCGATGATCTTTTTGCGCGCGGTTGCCGACCCGCCGAGCCCGGCGAATTCACCAAACGAGCCTTTCTCAACGGCCGTATGGACTTGAGCCAAGCCGAAGCTGTTGTCGATCTCATCCAAGCACACAGCGAACGAGCCCTTGCTGCTGCCAATCAACAGCTCCGTGGTGCGCTCGGTCGCCGCATGCAAGACATGACCGATAGGCTTCTCGATCTGCTCGCTAACGTCGAGGCCTACATCGATTTCCCCGAGGAAGATCTGCCGCCTGAAGACTGCTCAACCCTGTTGGCCGGTATTCAGCAACTTTTAGCAGACACAAGCCGACTCCTTGCCACAAGCCACTACGGTGAGATTTTGCGCGACGGCGTTAAAACCGTTATTCTCGGCGAACCCAACTCTGGTAAAAGCTGCCTGCTCAACCGTCTTGTCGGCTACGAGCGGGCGCTCGTAAGCTCCGAGCCTGGCACTACGCGCGATTATCTCGAGGAGCGCATTGCGCTCGGCCCTCATTGTATTAGACTTACCGATACCGCAGGCCTAAATGCTTTTCCAACTCCACTTGAAAAACTCAGCATGACAAAAACACTGGAACGGGCAGCCTTGGCGGATCTGATTCTTCTCGTTTTTGACGCCACGCGACCGACCCCGTTGCTTCCCCCTGAGATTCTTTCCCGCCTTACTCCGCAAAACACATTGGTCGCTATTAATAAAATAGACCTTATCCTGAATGTCCCCCGCCCAATTGCACCCAAGAATCTCCCCGTGGTAAGAGTCTCCGCTCTTACTGGTGCAGGTTGCGATGAATTGGTATCTGCGATTGTTGATCGTGCTGAATCATTCCGAAAGGAACAGGGCGAAGACATCGTGGCGATTAATGCACGCCATTCCTATGCACTGAAACAGGCAATCGAATGCATGCAGTCGGCGAAGGCAAAAATCCAGCTTAAGTCGCCCATGGAGCTACTGGCCAGTGACTTGCGTGGTGTTTTAAATGCTTTCGGGGAAATATCGGGTAAGATAGACGATGAGCGAATACTAGACCGTATCTTCGCCAGGTTTTGTATTGGCAAATAGCTCCGTATACAATGAATTTTCTCCGGATATTATATTTATATCTACATGATATTCAATAAAATACCATTTGATGTTATAGTATGCGGTGCAGGTCATGCCGGAGTGGAAGCTGCATTGGCTGCATCACGGATGGGGGCTACCACCCTGCTTTTAACTGGCAATATTGATACGATTGCTCAAATGAGCTGTAATCCAGCAATAGGTGGTCAAGCCAAGGGGCAGATTGTGAGGGAGGTCGATGCACTGGGCGGTGAAATGGCCATTAATACTGATGTAACTGCGATACAATTTAGATTGCTTAACGAATCAAAGGGTCCGGCCGTACAATCGCCGCGCGCGCAATGTGATAAGAAAGCTTACCAGTTTCGGTTAAAGCATACTTTGGAATTACAGCAAAATCTTCAGCTTTTTCAAGCGACTGTTAGTGAGCTAATTGTTAATAATGGAAAGGCTGTAGGCTGCCAAACGAATCTGGATATTGAGTTCATTGGTCGGACGGTGATTCTTACTACTGGAACATTCCTTCGCGGCTTAATGCATATTGGTCAGAACAAAAATGAAGGAGGCCGCTTGGGTGATTTCTGCGCTAAAACACTTTCCGGGAGCCTTATTGATTCAGGCATTGAGTTACAACGCCTAAAAACCGGGACACCACCTAGACTGCTCGGTCGAAGTATCGACTTCACAAAGATGCAGGAACAGATAGGTGATAATCCACCGACCCTTTTTGCGTTTCATGACACGCGTGATTCGGAAGATCTGTTCCACGTGGAACACACTGGTGAATGTCGCATCGGATGGCCGCCCGGGACAAACCAAGTATCTTGCTGGATTACCTATACAACGAACCTCACCGCTGAAATTGTAAGGAGTAACTTACACAAGTCAGCAATGTACAGTGGTGAAATCACCGGGGTGGGCCCTCGCTATTGCCCAAGCATAGAGGATAAGTTTGTGCGTTTTGCAGATAAGCCACGACACATCTTATTCTTGGAACCAGAAGGTAGAGGCACAAACGAGTATTATGTTAATGGCCTGTCGACCAGCATGCCTTTTGAAGTCCAACTCGAGATGGTTCATAGTATACCAGGACTTGAGCATGCTCTGCTGTTGCGTCCTGCCTATGCTGTTGAATACGACTTTGCACCGCCAACACAGCTTTATCCATCATTAGAGTCGAAAAAAGTGGAGAACCTATTTCTTGCCGGTCAGATCAACGGAACTTCGGGTTATGAAGAAGCTGCAGGGCAGGGGATTGTCGCTGGAATCAATGCGGTACAAAAAGCCAGGAATGAAGCTCCACTCATTATTGGACGTCACGAAGGTTACATTGGTGTTCTGATTGACGACCTTGTTACCAAAGGTACTTCCGAGCCATATCGGATGTTTACTAGCCGTGCCGAATACCGCCTTCTTTTTAACCACGGCAGCGCAGAATTGCGTATGTTGCATCATGCTTGGCGACTTAATCTGTTGACCCTCAATAGAATAGAGAACATTAGACGCAAAAAATCCCACATTGAAAGTTGGGTAACTAAATTGGAGTCTCCTGATTGTGCAGGGATAAGTTGGGGCGACCGCATAAGGCGCGGAGACCCTCTATTGACGTTGCCTTCTGAATTTCTCTCTCTGTCTGACCCCATACGTCATGAGGTTATTTATCGTATCACTTATCGGGGTTATCTGGAACGTGATCTCCGCCAGATCGAAAAATTCCACGAGATTGAGCGTATCCGAATTCCAGAAAACTTCGATTATATGTCTATCCGCGGACTCCGTCATGAAAGCGCACTCAAGCTACAGCAGAAGCGCCCTTACACGCTTGGTCAGGCTAGTCGCATTAGCGGTGTGAATCCGGCAGATATCAGCATCCTTATGATATTGATTCAAGCGGGTAGGGAAACTCGCTCTACAGGCGGTCCAAGACAACCTGGTGGCCTTTCGCCATAGGTAAAATCGCCATTTTGTCGCGCGGGTGCCATGTAACAAATGGGTGACATTGGGAAATTCACTAGCCAACCCGTCTCTGCGGTTTATTCTCAAGCACGTGTCCGAGCATAAGCCCAAGAAGATCTTGATCGTCGACGACGAACTGGATGTCGCCGATCTCGTTTCCTACCATCTCAAGGCTAAGGGCTATCAGGTGGAGGCGGTAAATAATCCCAATGTCAGCATCGGAATCGCCCGTTCATTTCTTCCAGACCTTGTTATTCTCGACATCATGATGCCGGATCTTAACGGCATTCAAATCTGTCGTATTCTTCGAGCTGATCCTCGACTGAAGAACGTGCCAGTTATCTTCCTTACCGCAAAAGGAGAGGAAGCTGATCGTATCTCCGGCTTTGAAATAGGTTGCGATGATTACATTTGTAAGCCGTTTAGCATAAAGGAATTAATACTAAGAGTGCAGTCAATTCTCCGTCGTATCACGAAGGGCTTTTCTGAAGAAGTCAAACGCCTCCAAGTGGGTCAAATTGTCCTGGATGTTGAATGCCATGAAGCAACCGTCCATGGTCGCACCATCGAACTCACGGCTACCGAGTTCAAACTTCTTCGACTACTTATGGAGCGGCGTGGCCGCGTACATACACGAGAGCATCTCCTGATCAACGTCTGGAATTACGAGACTGAAATCGAGACCCGCACGGTTGACACGCATATCCGCCGTCTTCGCGAAAAACTCGGTACGGAGGCTGATTGGATTGAAACTATCCGCGGGGTTGGTTATCGCATGGCCGAACGCAAAGCCGAAGCATGCTCTACCTGATCATTGCCGCCCTTGGCCTCGGCCTCGCGCTTGCCATTAAAAAGCTCCGCGACCACGGGCGGGCAGTGTGTAGCCTTCGTCGGGCCATTCTTGAAAAGCAGCCCCTTCTTCGTGAAGGGGAAGCGAGTGGAACGGCGGCCAACGACTGGGACCGCCTGCGTTCCGCGACCAACGAACTCATCACTGAGGTCGCGCACCTGCAGCGCCTCCGGTCCGGCCAGCTTGCGCAACTCGAAACTACGCTCGGCAGCCTTCAGGAGGCCGTGCTTATCGTCGATACTGACAATCGTATCCTGCTCGCGAACCAGGCGCTACAAGCCATTTTTCCCCGTGCAAAGGACATCCTCAACCAACGACTTGAGATCGTCCTGCACAGCGTGGCGTTCCTGAATTACGTTGCCGCGGTACGCGCCGGTCGCGCCGATCCTCAACACGAACTTGAGTTTATTGAGGGCGATAGTTCCCTTTGGCTCGAAGTTACAGGTGCCCTTGTGACCCCGCTCAACGGTGAAGGCGGTTCCTGGGCTCTTTTCGTCCTTCACGACATCACGAAGCAGAAAGAACTCGAGGGCATCCGTAAGGATTTTGTCGCGAATGTCTCCCACGAGTTGCGTACACCGCTCAGTATCATCAAGGGCTACATCGAGACGCTTGTGGACGGCCACCGCAACATGCCGATCGAGGATCGCGCCCGCTTTCTTCAGACCATTCAGCGGCACACAGAACGCCTCAACTCGCTTCTCGAGGATTTACTCACGCTTTCGCGCCTTGAATCAATCAACCCCGGTCTGCATTGCGAGTCGACCCGGTTCGCCGACCTTATCACCAGCCTTATTGACGACATTCGCGGACGCACCACGACAGGCGGACATCTCATCACGTGTGCGTTCGACCCGGCGATTGGCTCGGTGCTCATCGATCCCCTCAAGATTTCGCAGGTGTGCGCCAATCTTCTCGACAATGCGCTTAAATACACTCCACCCGGCTCCCGGATTGATGTGAGCGCTCGTCTGCACGAAGGCGAGGTCGAGGTCTGCGTACGCGATAATGGGCCCGGTATCCCCGAGGCGGATCTTTCTCATGTCTTTGAGCGATTTTATCGCGTCGACAAGGGTCGCTCGCGGGACAAAGGCGGGACCGGCCTCGGTCTTAGCATCGTAAAGCATATCGTGCAGCTTCATGGCGGGCGGGTGTGGGTGGAAAGCGAGCTGGGGAAGGGGACTGCGTTTTATTTCACCCTGCCGCAACGCGCGATCTGACTGGTCGTGATTTTAGTTTCTGTGTTTGGGTTGCAAACAACCGACCGGGGCCCACAACCCAAAGCCTTGCACGTGCTGCTCGGTCTGCTTACCCCTTCACGTCTCCATGCCGCGTGAAGTATTCGAAGCCATCCACGCCGGACGTCTCACCGCATTACGCGCCGAGATTACAGCCGTATTGCCAGCGTCCAAGCCGCGTTTCGTGTTTGAGATCGGTTGCGGCAACGGCCACTTCCTTGCCGCTTACGCCGCCGCACACCCCGCCCAGTTTTGCGTGGGCATCGACCTGCGTCTCGAACGGATCGAGAAGGCACTGCACAAGCGTGATCGCGCCGGCTTAGGTAACCTGCATTTCCTCCGGTGCGACGCCCTGGACTTCCTGCACGAGTTGCCTGCCGGCGCCTGCCTGGGCGATATTTACCTGCTGTTTCCTGATCCCTGGCCGAAGAAACGCCATCACAAGCACCGTCTTTTCAAGACGGAGTTTCTTGGAAAGCTCGCTGCACGAGCAGGGCAGGGGAGCCGCCTGTTTTTTCGCACCGATTACAAACCCTACTTCGATGAAGCCGTTGCCACCCTCGCCGGGCATCGCGCCTGGAGCTTCCTGCCCCCCGGGCCGTTCGCCTTCGAATCTCCAACCATCTTCCAGTCGCGCGCCGCCGTTTTTTATTCCCTAAGAGCAGTCTATGTACCCTCCGATGCCAGCGACACCCTTAACGGGTAAAGTGGTTGGGGGAGGAAAGATCGCATATTCCCTCATGCTCCTAATATGACGATCCCCCGCTTTATTTTCGGTGGTTGACGCCGATTGAAGCGTTGGGCTACGACATGTCCTTTTCCATCTTCCCACCACGGTCCGCAAACGATGCTTCTGGTTAGAAAACTCGGTCTCCCTGTCCTCTTTTTGGCTTCGAGTGTAAGTGCCCTTGCGAGTGAAGGCGGCGTGCCCGCGAAAGCCGAGCTCTTGTTTCACGTCGGGCCATTGCCTGTGACCAATAGTATGGTGACCAGCTGGAGCGTGGCCCTCGTCCTCATCATTGTGATTCGTCTCGCGACCTGGAAACCGCAGATCATCCCTACGCGCAGCCAAGCTATCGTCGAGAGTCTGGTCCAAGGGGTGATTGACCTCACTGCACCCATCGTGGGCCCCAAGGTCGCCCGCCCGGCTTTCCCGCTCCTTGTCGCCCTTTTCACCTACATCCTTATCCAGAACTGGAGCGGCCTGCTCCCGGGTGTCGCCACCATCAAGATACTCGAAAATGGCGAATGGAAGGAACTCCTCCGCCCGGGGAACGCCGACATGAACAGCACCATCGCGCTCGCCGTTGTCTCAATGGTGTGCTGGTTTTATTTCATCATGCGGTACGCCGGGCCCAGGGCGGTGCTCTACGACCTTTTCGGCAACAAAGCCGACAAGAAGGGCCTCCCCGCGGTGATTTATTATTTCCTGTTCGTGCTTTTCTTCGGGGTCGGCCTGATTGAAATCATCTCCATCCTCGTGCGTCCTGTCTCCCTCTCGTTCCGTCTCTTCGGCAACATGCTGGGCGGCGAAAACCTGATGCACGCCATGTACGGGGTGCAAAAGTGGGTGCTGCCGGTGCCGTTTTATTTTCTCGAACTGCTGATTGGCTTTGTGCAGGCGCTGGTCTTTACCCTGCTCGTGAGTGTGTACATCGGCCTCATCTGCAACCATGGTGACGAGGAACATGAGCCCGGAGGACCCGAAGAGCCTGCCGCCCTGCTTTAACCCTTTCCCGGCGGGACTGTGCCAATGATGCGCGGGCGCCGTGAAACCAACCAACAACCTGCATAAACATGATTCACGTAATCGCTGAAATCACCGTCACTGGTAACATCAAAGCCATTCAGGGCACCCTTGGCTGCGTCGCCTCCGCCATCAGCGTGGGGCTCGTGGGTACCAAGGCTGTGGAAGCTGTCGGCCGTAATCCGGGCGCGTCGGGCAAGATACTCGTCCAGTCCATCATTGGTATGGCGCTGGCCGAGGCGATCTCGTTCTACGCCATTTTCCTTGGTAATTACTGACCGGTTTCCCGCGCCGCGTGCTCGAATGCTCGGCGCGGCTTTTTTCCGCCATGCTCTCGTACCTGCTGTTCCTTGCCACCGCCGAAGAAGGCAAGAAAGCCTCGGCGGTGACGAAGCTCCTGTCTGATTTCGGCATCGATCTGCCCCTCCTCCTCGCGCAAATCCTGTGTTTTTCCATCGTGGCGATCCTCCTCTGGCGGTTCGCCTTCAAGCCGGTGCTCTCCACCATGGAGGACCGCCAGAGGCAGATCGAGTCGGGCCTTAGGTATGCCGAGGAAACGAAGGCCCTGCTCGCACAAGCCCAGCAGGAAAGCGCCGCCATCATCAAGCAGGCCCAGCTTGAGGGCGCCAGGTTCGTCGAAGAAACGCGCAAGACTGCCAAGGAGTTCCTCGACCAACAGCAGAAGGACGCCACCGTCCGTGCCAACGAGCTGATCGCCAAGGCGCTGCAAGCTATCGAACTCGAACACGGAAAGATGCTTGACCAAGCGCGTCTCGAGGTCGCCCGCCTCGTCGTCCTCACCACGCAGCACGTTCTTGCCAAGGAACTGAGCGACGCCGAGCGCGCCCGTTACAACGAGGCCGCAACTCGCGAAATAACCGTCATATGACGCTGCACCCGCGCGGCGTGCGGCACGACTCTTCTGATCCGTATTTTCAATGCAAGTCAGCAAACAATCCCGGCAGTTCGCCCGGCAGCTTTTCCGCCTGAGCCTCGCGGACGGCCAGATTTCCGCCGAGCGTGTGAACAGTGTGCTCATCTATCTCAACCAACATCCGCCGCGGCAGCCACTCGCGATCCTCAAGCATTACCACCGCCTCGTCGCGACACAATTGGCGAAGAACCACGCCTCCGTCGAACACGCCGGCCCGATCGCCGACAGCATCCTTCAAACCATCGAGCGCGCCCTCACGCAAAAATACCAGCGCCCTGTCACCGCCACCGCCCAACCCAACCCCGACCTTATCGCCGGCTTGCGCATCACAGTGGGCGATGACGTTTACGAATCCTCCATCCCCAGCCATCTCGCCGCCCTTGCCTCCTCGGTCTGATTCATCCCTGTAACCCGTCTTTAAATCCTCCAACTGCGCGCTGCGCTCATGAGTACCGTCATCGAACAAATCGAACAACAGATCGCTCAACTCTCCTCGAAGGCGGTCAAAAAGAACACCGGGACTATCCGCTCCGTCGCCGACGGCGTTGCCAAGGTCGACGGCCTTTCGGACGTGATGTACAACGAGATGGTCCAGTTTCCCGGCAACGCCATCGGCATCGCTCTCAACCTTGAGGAGGATGAAGTCGGCTGCGTTGTGCTGGGCGACGTCTCCCAGCTCAAGGAGGGTGACGAAGTGCAGACCACCGGCCGCCTTCTCTCGGTGCCGGTCGGCAAAATGCTCCTTGGCCGCGTGGTTGATGCACTCGGCCGCCCTGTTGACGGCAAGGGCCCCATCGACGCGAAGGAGTTTTATCCGGCTGAGAAGATCGCGCCCGGCATCATCGTCCGCAAATCCGTTTCGCAGCCGGTCCTGACCGGCATCATGGCGATCGACTCCATGATTCCGATCGGCCGTGGTCAGCGCGAGCTGATCATCGGTGACCGCAGCACCGGCAAGACGACCATTGTCATCGACACGATCATCAACCAGGCGCGCATCAACCGCCAAGGCCTCGCTTCGAAGGATCCAGGTTTCCGCCCGTTGTATTCCATTTACGTGGTCATCGGTCAAAAGCAGTCCAACGTCGCGCGCACCATCGCCTCCCTTGAAGCCGCCGACGCCTTGCAGTACACCATTATCGTCGCCGCGACCGCCGCGGACAACCCCGCCGATCAGTACATCGCACCGTATGCCGGAGCGGCCATGGGCGAGTGGTTCATGGAAAACGGCATGGACGCGCTCGTTGTTTATGACGACCTGTCCAAGCACGCGGTTGCCTACCGTCAGATTTCACTCATCCTCAAGCGTCCGTCGGGCCGTGAGGCCTATCCGGGCGATGTGTTCTACTTGCACTCGCGTCTCCTCGAGCGCGCCGCGCGTTTAGCCGACAAAGGCTCGCTCACCGCGCTACCCATCATCGAGACCCTCGCGAGCGACGTCTCGGCTTACATTCCGACCAACGTCATCTCGATCACCGACGGCCAGATCTATCTCGAGATCGACCTCTTCAACCAAGGCATCCGCCCGGCCGTATCCGTCGGTCTCTCCGTCTCGCGCGTCGGTTCCAGTGCGCAGCTCAAGATGACCAAGCAGGTTGCTGGCAAGCTCAAGGGCGAACTCGCCCAGTTCCGCGAGCTGGCCGCGTTCGCCCAGTTCGGCTCCGACCTTGACGCGCGTACCAGGGCCCAACTCGACCGCGGCGCGCGCATCGTCGAGCTTTTCAAGCAGCCGGCCTTCAATCCGATCCCCATCGAGGTCCAGGCCGCCGTCCTCTGGGCGATGCAGAACAACTATTTTGATCCCATCGACGTGAAGAAGATCGTCGGAGCCGCCAACCACCTGCAGGAATTTCTCAACACCCGAAAGCGTGCGCTCCTCGACGCCCTCCGCCAGAAAGCCGCCATCGACGACACCCTCACCGCCGAGCTCAAGAAGGCGCTGGAGGAATGGAAGGGCACATACACCGGCTGATGGCTTTTTGTCGCGCGCGCTTGCTCGCCATCTTTCCAAAATCCGCACCCTGAATGCCCTCCACCCGCGACATCCGCCGCCGCATCCAGTCGGTCAAGAACACCCGCCAGATCACCCGGGCGATGGAACTGGTGGCCGCTTCGAAGATGAAGAAAGCGCAGCAGGCCGCGCTCGCCGGCCGGCCTTATGCGCAGCTCATGGCCGATATGCTCGCCACGCTGGCCACGCGCATTGACGAATCGTTCCATCCCTTCCTCGTGCAGCGCCCGGTGAAGACCCGCGGCCTCATTCTTGTCACCACCGACCGGGGTCTCTGCGGCTCCCTCAACGGCAATCTCTTCAAGCTGGTGATGGACATCAAGGAGCCCGCAAAATTCGCCGTCATCGGCCGCAAGGGCTCGCAATTCCTCGCCCGGACCAGGCGCGACTTGCTGGCCGACTTCCAAGTGAACGACCGCGTGCCTTACGCCCAAGTCAAACAGGTTGCAGAATTCATGGTGCAGCAATTCCTCGCGGGGATCGTCGATACCGTCGAGATCATCTGGCCCCGCTTCCGAAACACGCTGATCCAGGAGCCGGCGCACCTTCCGCTTCTTCCACTGCAAACCCTGAAGGACGCCATCGCCGGCCTGCGCCTTGGCTCCGGTGGGGCCCCCGTGAAGTCTGACGATCGCTACATGCTGTTCGAACCCAGCCCGGCTACCGTGTTCGCGGCACTTCTCCCGCTCTACATCCATCGTGAGGTTTACTATCACGTGCTCGACGCCAAGGCCTCCGAACACAGCGCGCGCATGGTCGCGATGAAGACCGCCAAGGACAATGCCACCAAGCTCATCGACGATCTCACTCTCGAATATAACAAGGCACGTCAGGCCTCCATTACGCAGGAAATCCTCGAAATCGCCGCCGCGCAGTACTCCCAGTAGTCATCGCCCCCGATCCGTACCCTTCACCCCCCCGCTTCATTTCAGTCCATGAGCAACATTGGCAAGATCGTCCAAATCATCGGCCCCGTCGTCGACGTCCAGTTTTCGGCGGAAAACATGCCCGCCATCTACCAGGCGCTCACTGTCGAGTTCACCGCCGCCGGCCGGCCGGAGAAGCTCACGCTTGAAGTGCAACAACACCTCGGCGAGTGGGTTGTCCGCGCCATCGCCATGTCCTCCACCGAGGGGTTGGTCCGCGGCATGCCGATCGTGGACACGGGGGCGCCCATCACCGTGCCGGTCGGGGATGGGACGCTTGGCCGGATTATCAACGTTACCGGTGATCCCGTGGACAACAAAGGTCCCATTCCGCACCAGAAGCGCTATCCCATCCACCGCCCGGCCCCGCCGCTCACTGATCAAAGCGTCAAATCCACGATCCTCGAAACCGGTATCAAGGTCATCGACCTCATCTGCCCCTTCCTGAGGGGCGGCAAAATCGGCGCGTTCGGTGGTGCCGGCGTCGGCAAGACCGTCATCATCACGGAACTCATCAATAACATTGCCAAGGCCCACGGTGGTTACTCCGTATTCGCCGGCGTGGGTGAGCGATCCCGCGAGGGCAATGATCTCTACCATGAAATGTCCGAGGCCAAGGTCATCGTGCAGGAGGACATCGCCAAGTCGAAGGTTGCCCTCGTGTATGGCCAGATGAACGAGCCTCCGGGTGCCCGCCTGCGCGTCGGTCTCTCGGCTCTCGCCGTGGCCGAATATTTCCGCGACGAGAAAAAACAGGACGTTCTTCTCTTTATCGACAATATCTTCCGTTTTTCGCAGGCCGGCTCCGAAGTATCAGCCTTGCTCGGCCGCTCGCCATCCGCCGTCGGTTACCAGCCGACTCTCGCCAATGAGATGGGCGTCCTCCAAGAGCGCATCACGTCCACCAAGAATGGCTCCATCACCTCGTTTCAGGCCATCTACGTGCCCGCCGACGACCTCACCGACCCGGCCCCCGCCAACACCTTCGCCCATCTCGACTCGACCATCGTGCTCGACCGGGCCATCTCCGAACTCGGTATCTACCCGGCCGTCGATCCGCTTGCCTCGACCTCCAAGGCGCTCACCGCTGACGTTGTCGGCGAGGAACATTACGAGATCGCCCGCGGCGTGCAGCGCGTCCTCCAGCGCTACAAGGACCTGCAAGACATCATCGCCATCCTCGGCCTCGACGAACTCTCCCCTGAGGACAAGCTCACCGTCTATCGCGCCCGCAAGATCCAAAAGTTTCTCTCGCAGCCGTTCCATGTGGCCGAAGTTTTCACCGGCTTTCCCGGTAGGTACGTCCCGGTCAAGGAGACCGTCCGCGGCTTTAAGATGATTCTCGACGGCCAGCTCGATGAGGTCTCCGAAGCCGACTTCTATATGAAGGGCCCCATCGACGATGTCCTCGCCATCGCGAAGAAATAACCAGTAAGCCGAGCCATGAGCATCGAGTAACACGCTTGCTTTATCCCCGCTGATATACGCGCCAATTAATTCCCCTTTCCCTCTCCTCGCTCCCATGCCTTTGACACTCGAAATCGTCACCCCGGAAGACCGTGTCTACAGCGACACGGTCGACACGGTTGTCATTCCGACCGCCGCTGGCGAGATCGGCATCCTGCCGGGTCATCTTCCACTCCTGACGCAGGTGGCGGACGGCGAGTTGCGTGTGACCAAGGGCAGCGAGACCAGGGGTCTGGTGGTGGGCGAGGGCTTTGCCGAGATCGATGGCGACCGGGTTAAAGTGCTCGCCGAGTTCGCCATCCACGAGGCGCAGATCGACGAGTTCGCGGTGGAGAAAGCGATGCAGCGCGCCGAGGAAGCGCTCAAGGGCAAGGAAAAGCTGGATCCCGCCGAGGTTGAACGCCTCGAAAGCCTTCTGCGCTTTTCCATGGCGCAGCTTGGAGTTAAACGGAAACGCCGGTAATGACGCGGGCGTGCGCGTCCGCTCCTCCTGGGTGCGCGGGGTGAGGGCGGATTGCTCCACCGGGTGTCAAATGATGGTGCTGGGAGGATTCAGGCCAGCACGGCGGCCAGCTGCCGCAACACCGTCTGCGCTTTCTCCGTCAGCGAAAGGACGCCCGGCGGCCCATGAACATCGCACGGATTAATGCGAATGAGCGGGACTCGGCCCGCGGCGGCAAGCTGTTCCGAAGTGCGGCGCACGGTCGGCACCGCCGTGCCGGCACCGAGTTCAATCACGGCAAATTTGCCCTGCGCCAGCGAACGTAGCCACGCCCGAAACCGCCCCTGCTGGGCCGATGTGCGCCCCGGACACCATGCGTCATCGCCAAACATCAGCACGTTGGGCCGGGCCAGGCCCCCGCAACGCACACAGCAGGGTAGTTCGCCGGTGGTGCGCAGGGTCGCGGGATTGATCTCAAAATGGATATCCGCGGGCGCCGGCCAGATGGTGGAACAGCAGGGTTTGACACATTGAAAATGCTGCAGCGAACCGTGGCATTCGACCATGCACTCCTCGGCGAAGCCTGCTTTCTGAAAATGCCCGTCGACGTTCGAGGTGAACACAGCGTAGCCCCGGGGTTTTGCCTCCGCCCACCGCCGCAGGAGGGCGAACCCCTCGTGCGGTGTCGTGTGCCGATAGAGTTCGAAGCGATGCCCATAGAAACCCCACGCGAGCACCGGGTCGCGCTCGAACCATTGCGGGTCGGCGAGTTTCTCAAAGGAGAGCCCCAGCTTGGCGAAAGGCGGATCCGCCCGCCAGAATCCCTCGTGGCTGCGGAAATCCGGCAGTCCCGAATCCACCCCCATGCCTGCGCCCGCGGTGATGACAAGTCCCTCCGCCGAGCGGATGACGTCTGCGGCGTGTTGCAGTATTTCCGGATCAACGGCCATCGGCGGCTAGTATTGTTCACTGTCGTTATCCCGGCAACCGCAGGATTGCCGCCGGGATACTCTTCGGTGAGCCGGAGCAACCCCTGCATTCAGCTCCTTGCCGCCACGCGCGGTCCTGTCATGCTGTATCCATGCAACCCCTCGTTTTTCCGCAGGCCATCATCGCCCGCAAGCGCGACGGTCATGCCCTCACTCCTGACGAGATCGCGGCCTTCGTGCACGGGGTCGTGCGGGACGAATGGACCGACTACCAGGCTGCCGCGCTGCTCATGGCCATCTTCCTGCGCGGCATGACGCCGGAGGAAACCTCCTGCCTCACCGAGACGATGATGCGCTCCGGCGTTGTGGCCGACCTCGCCAGCATTCCCGGTGTGAAGGTCGACAAACACTCCACTGGCGGGGTAGGCGACAAGGTTTCGCTCGTCCTCGCTCCGCTGGTCGCCGCCTGTGGCGTTCCCGTGCCCATGATGAGCGGCCGCGGCCTCGGCCACAGCGGCGGCACGCTCGACAAACTCGAATCCATCCCGGGGTTTCGCGTCAACCTCCCGCTCGACGCCTTTGCCGCCCAGCTCGGCCGCATCGGTGTGGTCATGCTCGGCCAGACCGCCGAGCTCGTTCCCGCCGACCGTAAACTCTACGCACTCCGCGATGTCACCGCCACCGTCGAATCGATCCCGCTTATCTGCGCGAGCATCATGTCGAAGAAACTTGCCGAAGGCATCGACGCGCTTGTGCTCGACGTGAAGTTCGGCCGCGGCGCCTTTATGAAGGATAAAACGCGAGCCCGCGAACTCGCTGCCGCCATGGTCGGCATCGGTCGGGCAATGGGGAAACCCACGCGCGCGTTGCTTACGTCGATGGACCAACCGCTCGGCCGCGCCGTCGGCAACGCCGTCGAGGTTGTTGAATCCATCGAGGCGCTCAAGGGCCGCGGTCCGGCTGATCTCATGGAGGTCACCTACGCGCTCGGCGTGCATATGCTCCTGCTTGCCCGGATCACCTCTCATCCCGTCGACGCCCGCCGACGACTCGAGGCGACGATTGCCAATGGCGCCGCGCTTGCCAAATTCCGCGAACTCGTGGCCGCCCAGGGCGGGGATGCCAGCGTGATCGATGATTATACGCGCCTCCCGCGGGCGCCGGTGGTGCGCCCGGTGAATGCTCCGGCTTCCGGTTATATTGTTGACGTCGATCCCATGGGCATCGCCCGTTCCGCGTTGCTGCTCGGCGCCGGTCGCATGAATGCCGCCGCCACGGTTGACCACGCGGTGGGCATAACTGCTGTCATGAAAACCGGCGAGCCCGTGCGCGCCGGCGACCGGCTGTGCACGGTGCATGCCCGGGATGATTCAGCCCTGCCCGCCGTCCTCGAACAGGTTGCCGCCGCGTTTAAGATCGGCCCCGGGCGGGTGGAGCCTCCACGATTGATTGATGAGCTTGTCGAATAGGCCGCCCCGGCTGTTCTGATAGGTTCCAGCAGCGGCCCGGGTGCACTGCATAACGCTCGCCCGTGCCGTGAAAACCACTACCTTGGCCGGGATATGTACACCAGTGGTAGCCGTATTGCCTGGCTGCAAGGCCCCGATGCGAATTGCGCGAAAACCGGCCCGGTGCCCCCGCGCCCCTGGCACCTGGTGCTGCTCGGCCCGCCCGGCGTGGGCAAGGGGACGCAGGCTGAAAAGATCATCGCCGAGTTTGGCGCCTGCCATCTTTCCACCGGCGATATCTTCCGTCACGCTGCGCGCGACACCGGCGGACATGCGCCTTCACCGGCCATGGCTGCCGCGCTGGCCGCCATGAAGCGCGGCGAGCTCGTTTCCGACGCCACAGTCGTGGAGCTTGTGCGTGAGCGCATCCAGTGTCTGGCCTGCCAGTACGGCTTTCTGCTCGACGGTTTCCCGCGCACCCTTGAGCAGGCGCAGGCGCTCGATGGCCTTCTGGCCTTGGCCGGACGCAAGCTCGACGCAGCCATCAATTATTTCGTCTCGGAGGCCCTGATCATCGAACGACTCTCCGGACGCCGGGTCTGTCGCCAGTGCCGCACTGGCTACCATGTTCAGAACCGGCCTCCGCGCGTGGCCGGCCGCTGCGATGTCTGCGGCGGCGAACTCATCCAGCGCGATGATGATAAGGCCGGGGCCATCCGCACCCGCCTGCATGCCTACGCCGCGACGTGCGGTCCCGTGCTGGAACACTACCGGCAGCAAGGTCTGCTCCGGGAAATCGATGCCTCGGGCGATCCCGACGCTGTGTTTGTCCACACCCGCGAAGTGATCCAGCAACTGAGCCCGGCTTCCCCGCACTAGGCGGGAGCGCCGTTTCCCGCGGGAAACAGCGCGGCTTCCCCTTCATTCCGTCCCGCTGGGGACGCACGGAGGGTCACCCTGCCAGCACCCGTCTAAACGCATCAAAAAGCTGGTGCGTCGCCCCGCCAAGGAACACGAAATAAAGGATGCCGGCCGCGAAGACCGCATAACCGGCCGTGATGGCGGCTCCGTCGCGCTCCATCATCCCTCCGGCGACAAGCAGAATGACCCAAGCCGGAAAGGTGTTGGTGAGCGGAATCGGCAGGGGCAGCAACAACACAACCGCCGCGATGAACATCATCACGGCGTGCACCTGTCGCAGCAGCCCGACATCGGCCAGCCGCATCGCGCGCGGCCGCAAGAATTTCTCGAGTAATCGGATGATCCCCGCGGCCGCCATGAACACCCTGGCAAAAAATCCCGCCGAAAGCTGTTTGCGCAAAAGTTTATCCGGAAGCCAGGGGGGCTGGCCCAACGCCAGCCGCAGCGAGATCAGCGCGATGGCCAGCCCGAGGGGGGTGGACAACCCCGGCAGGGGAACCGGCGTGCAGAACGGCAGGGCGAGCAGGATCAGCAGCAGGAGATAGGTGCGCCCGCGCAACACCAGGATGACCTCCCGCAGTGTCACCGGTTGCTCGGTGAAGCGGGCCCGCAGGTCTGCCAGTTCCTCGGAGAGCTTGCGCACTCTTGGCGTCGCGCCACCCGGCGGGCCGCCGGCGTGCGGATCAGCCTCAGGTGCCGCGTTGGTTTCCATAGAGCTCAATTTGCAGCCGGGGGGCGTAACGGAAGCCGTGACGTTTGCACAACTCGCTCAGCCATGGCGCGCGTTCGCGCAGTGTCGCTGCCGTTGTGCCTTCCGGCATGAGCAGCACCTTGTGCCGCGGCACATCGCGCTGCAACTGCACCAGCATGCTCTCGATCTCCTCCACATCGGCCGGTTGTGCGACGACGAACTTCAACTGCCATGAATAGGCCTCGAGCCACGCGCGCACGACCCCGGGCTGCCAGCGCAGCCGCTCGTGTTTTCGGCGCCACGCGGCGTGCTTCTGAGGATCGGGCGCCGAGTTGAGCAGCTTGGGCGACAGCGAGGCGAGGTCGCAGGCAATGCCGCCGGGGATGACGGTGGCGGCGGTCTCAATCGTGATGTGGCGGCCCAGTAATTTGAGTTCGCTCGCCAGGTCACCAATCCCCGGCGCCACCATCGGCTCGCCCCCGGTGAGCACGACGTGCTGCGCCGGGTGTTTGATGACTTCGGCCACAATGTCGTCGACGGTCCGCGGTGTACCCTCGGGCTGCCATGACGCGTAGGGTGTGTCGCACCAGGCGCAACGCAGGTTGCACCCTGACGTGCGCACGAAAACCGATGGCACGCCCGCCAGTTCACCCTCGCCTTGCAGCGAGTAAAATATCTCGGCAATCAGCATCCTTTTTCACCACGAAGCACACCAAGACAAATTAAGAAGACCTCTTCGATCATCCTTCGTGCCCTTCGTGCTTTTCGCGGTTGGTGGAGTCATGATTTCGGCGGCAGTGGATCGGCTGAGGCGTAGACGGTGGGATCGGGAAGGCCGGCGACGAGGAACGCCTCGCGGCGCTCCACGCACGTGCCGCACCGGCCGCAGTGGATTTCGCCGCCCTTGTAGCACGACCAGGTCCGCGCGTAATCCACACCGAGCCGCGCGCCCTCGACGGCGATCTGCGCCTTGTTCAGCTCGATGAACGGACGCAGCAGCACGATGCCCGCGTTGGTGCCATGGCGCATCGCGGCGTCCATCGCGCGCATGAAGTCTTCGCGGCAGTCGGGGTAGATCGCGTGGTCGCCGCCGTGCGCCGCGATGACGAGCCCTTCCGCACCCCGGCTTTCGGCGAAACCGGTGGCGATGGAGAGCATGATGGCATTGCGGAACGGTACCACCGTTTGCTTCATGGTCGTCGCTTCGTAGTGCCCGTCGGGAATCTCGCCTCCCGATTTGAGCAGCGTGGAGGCGAAGAGACGGTTTACAAAGTCGAGTGTGATCACCTGATGCGGCACTCCAAGGGCGCGCGCATGCTCGGCGGCAAAGGGAATCTCCCGATGATTGTGCTTTGCGCCGTAATCAAAACTCAGCACGGCCACGACTTCATGGTGCCGGCGCGCCCAGTGGAGCGCGGTCACCGAGTCCATGCCGCCCGAACAAAGCACCACGACCTGCATGTTGCCTATTGGTTATCGGTTGTTTCTTATCGTTCCGGCCCTGCGGGCCAACTTGGAAGGCAATAAGCAATGAGCGACAGGCAATCGCAATTAACAAATTCCCGGCCCCGGCTCATCGCCCACCGCGGGGCCTCCGCGGAGGCCCCGGAGAATACGCTCGCCGCCTTTCGGCGCGCGCTGATGCTGGGCGCCGATGGCATCGAACTCGATGTGCAGATGACGGGTGATGGTGTGCCGGTGGTCTTCCATGACGCCACGCTCGTCCGCCTTACCGGCCGGCGCGGACGTATCGCGCGGCTCACCCGCCATGCGCTGCGCACCATCCGAATTCGCGGCGAACCCATCCCCACGCTGGCCGAGGTCCTCGCGCTCACCCGCGGTCGTATCGTCGTGCAGATCGAGATCAAGCGCGGCGTACCCGTCGCGCCGGTCGTGCGGGCCATCCACCGGGCCCGGGCCGACGCCGATGTCGTGCTCGCCTCGTTTGATGTGGCGATTGTTGCCGAGTCGCGCCGGCTCGCACCACGCATTCCGCGCATGTTGATCACCCGGGGTAGGGGACGAGCCCTGGCGGCGCCGCGCAAACGGGCCGAAGCACTGGTGCCGGTCCTCGCCACGCTCGGCGCCGTGGGGGTGAGCCTTGACTATCACGCCATTCGTTCACCGGTGTTCGTCACCGCCTTGCAAAGGCGTGGCTTGTGCGTCTGGTGCTGGACTGTGAACGATCCCGGCGCCATGCTCCGTCTCGCCACCTGGGGTGTCGATGCGGTCCTTTCCGATGATCCGGCCCTGTTAAAATCGGCCCTCCCGGGATCCAACCGATGAGCCCGGACGGCGCCGGTGTTTCGAAATCTGCGCTCTGATGATCATTTTGCATGATCCACAATGTGCCGACTACGGCTCTTCCATGCGCCCGGAGCAGCCGCCGCGCGCCACCAAGAGCGTCGTCCACCTGCGCGCGGCCCACCCGGAATGGGAATGGCGCCTCCCCGCCATTGCCACCGAGGACGTGCTGCTGGCCGTCCACACGCCCGCCCACCTCGGGCGCCTGCAGGGTCCTCCTGATTTCGACGTCGATACGCCGTACTTCGAAGGCATTTACGACCACGCCCGCCGCGCCGTCGGCGCCGCACTCGCTGCCATGAATCTCGCGCTCGTGCAGCACGAGAAAGCCTTCGCACTGATGCGTCCGCCGGGCCATCACGCCACGGCGGGGCAGGCCATGGGGTTCTGCTATCTCAACCAGATCGCCCTGGCCGCGGTGGCCGCCCGCACCCGCGGCGCCCAGCGTGTGGCGGTGTGGGATTTCGACGCCCATCACGGCAACGGCACCGAGGCCATCCTTGATGGCCGCGAGGGCTTTCTCTTCTGCTCGATCCATCAGTTCCCGGGCTACCCGGGCACGGGCACGCGCAACACGGCCAACTGTCGCAATTATCCCATCGCCCCGCATACTCCGCGCGCCGACCATATGGCGGAACTCGCCCGCTCATGGGATGCCATCGTGGGTTTCAAACCCGACCTCGTGCTCGTGTCCGCCGGTTTCGACGCTTATGTGGGTGATCCCATCGCGACCATGACCCTCGAAGCCGAGGATTTTGCCGAACTGGGCCGCTGGCTGCATCTGGCAGATTTCCCCGTGGCGGGTGTGCTTGAGGGTGGCTACAGTCTGGAACTGCCGCAGCTGCTCGACGCCTTCCTGAGCGCATGGGCTTGAGCGGTCCGCGGGTTCATCCGTGCTGCTCCGTCCCCATGGCTTGTGCCATGCGGCGCCATACTTTCGTCTGTTCAACCCCATGACGACAACCCATGCTCAAGGGCCGACCATCCCTGCAGCCGCTTTGAACGTCCCGCCCGCCTATACTTTCATCGACCGGCCGGAGCAACTTGCGCCGCTCCTCGACGCGCTCGACCGCGTCGGCGAGGTCGCTCTCGACACCGAGGCGGACAACCTTTTCCGTTACCGCACACGGGTCTGTCTCCTGCAGGTCATGGCGGACCGACAAATTTTTCTGGTCGATCTGCTGGCTCCGTTGCCGCTCGCCGGCCTCTGGCCGCGCCTCGCTCAGCAACACCTCGTCATGCATGGCAGCGATTTCGACTTGCGCCTGTTGTACGACTTCTGCGGCTTCACGGCGCACAGCCTTTTCGACACAATGATGGCCGCGCAACTGCTCAATCTGCCGCGCATGGGTCTCGCCTCGCTGTTGGAGCAGCACTTCGGCGTAACGCTCGCCAAGGAGGGTCAGAAGGCCAACTGGTCCAAGCGCCCGCTCCCGCCGAAGCTCATTGATTATGCCGCCCTGGACGTCTTCTACCTGCCCGCCCTGCGCGACATCCTGCGTACCGAACTTGAGCACCGGGGCCGGATGGGATGGCAGGAACAGCGCTGCCGCTGGCAGATCGAGAGCGCCCAAACCGGGTTTCCACCCAACGACGTGCACGCCTGGCGCATCGGCCGTTCCGAGCGACTCAGCCCGCGCGGGCAGTGCGTGCTCTGGGCCGTGTGGCACTGGCGCGAGGAAACCGCGCGCCAGCTCGACCAGCCGCCCTTCAAGATCACCAGCAACGATCTGTTGTGCGAAATCGCCGCGCGCGCCGACGCCGGCTTGCCTGAGGAGGCCATCCTTGCTGTCAACCTCGGCAAGCGCCACCCCCGCCTCATCCACAGTCTCACCGAGGCCGTGCGCACCGGCCTGAGCAAGAATCCCTCCACGCTCCCGCGCCGCCACCGTGGCCGCGACCCCAACTGGCTGCCGCTCAACGCCGCCGAGCTGGCGCTGCAGGATCGCCTCAAGGCCGACCGCGACCGGATGGCGCAGCAGCTCAATCTCGATCCCACGCTCATTGCCAACCGCGCCCAGCTCGCCCAGATCGCCCGCGACCCGGACCGGCTGGACGACATTTTGCTGCCTTGGCAGGCCGATCTGCTCCGCCATGAGCCCGCGCTCAAGAGCGGCGGCGGATCAGCCTAGGGTGGGGGCAACGCACCGCGCACACTCGTCCATTGCAGCCTTGCGCGGAGATGGATTTGCGTGAGCCTGAAAGCCGTGTCCGCCGACTCTGCCAATATTGCGCGTTACCTGCCCCTCATGGCCGCGCGCCAGCCCGGCCACCCTGCGGTGAAAATCCCCCGGGGCAGGATGCGCGCCGGCGACATCGATTACTTGGTCCTCACCTTCGCGGAACTTGCCGCCGAAGTCGAAGCGTGGGGGGCACGGCTCGTAGCCCGGGGCGTGCGCTCCGGCGACCGTGCGCTCGTCATGGTGCGGCAGGGCCTGCCGCTCATCGCCGCGACTTTTGCGCTTTTCAAACTGGGCGCTGTGCCGGTGGTGATCGATCCCGGCATGGGCCTGCGCAACTTCCTTGCCTGTGTGGCCCGCTCACGGCCCCGTGTTCTGTTGGGCTTTCCGTTCGCCCAGCTCGTTAGCTTCATTTTCCAAAAACCCTTCCAAACTGTCGAGGTCCGCGTCACCGCCAGCAGTTCTATGACGACCCGGTTGGCGGAGTCCCAGGCTGAAAATCAAAAATCGAAAATGGCGGAGTGTTCCGCCGACACCCTCGCGGCCATTCTTTTCACGAGCGGTTCGACGGGCTCCCCCAAGGGCGTCTGCTATGAGCACGGCATGTTTGACGCCCAAGTGCGCCTTATCCGCGACACCTACGCCATCGAGCCCGGCGAGATCGACCTGCCCATGCTGCCCATCTTCGCGCTTTTCGATCCGGCGTTCGGCATGACCACCGTTGTGCCCGAATTCGATCCCCGCCGCCCGGCCTCTGTCTCCCCGGCCAAAATCGTCCAAGCAATCCGGCAGGAGGGCGTCACCAACTCCTTCGGCTCGCCCACGCTCTGGCGGAAAATTGCCGACCATTGCCTCGCGCGCGGTCTCGTGCTGCCGAGCCTCCGCCGGGTGCTCTGCGCGGGCGCGCCCGTGCCGGCGTCGCTCTGGACCGATGCCCCGCGTTTCATTCCGCAGGGTAAATTGCACAGTCCCTACGGAGCGACCGAGGTTCTCCCCGTCAGCACGGCGACCGCTGAGGACATCAATCCCTCCTCGGTCCGCGGCGCCTGTGTGGGAAAACCACTCGCGGAAAACCGCGTGAAAATCATCGCCATCACCGATGGCCCGATCGCCGCGCTGGCCGGTGTGCGCGAACTGCCGCCGGGAGAAATCGGCGAGATCATCGTCACTGGTCCGACCGTCACCAAGGAATACGATCAACTGCCGGAGGCCACGCGTCTCGCCAAGATACCGGACACCGGAGACCGGAAACCGGATGGTCTTTCCAGTCTCCGGTCTCAGAAATCCGAAATCGCCACGGTCTGGCATCGCATGGGTGATTGCGGTCATCTTGATACAGACGGCCGCCTCTGGTTCTGTGGGCGCGTGGCCGAACGCGTGGAAACGGCAGACGGTCCGATGTTCACCGAGCCGTGCGAGCAGGTGTTCCGGGTTCATCCCCAGGTCGCGCGCTGCGCACTTGTCGGCCTCGGTCCCCCCAACCGGCAGATTCCGGTCATTGTGGTCGAACCCAAAGCCGGGATGCCATTGCGCACCGCCGCGGAACGACAGGCATTTGCGGACGCGCTCCACCAACTCGCCCTTCGGCATCCACACACGGCCCGCATCCGGCGTTTCTATTTTCATTCCCGCCTCCCGGTGGATGTGCGCCATAACGCCAAGATCCACCGCCTCGCCCTCGCCCGATGGGCCGCCACGGCGAAAGCGGTGGAAGTGACAAGTAACAAGTGACAAGAGGTGGCAGGGTGATTAACGCTCCCCTTCGTGGCACTTGAAGCGCACAACCTGATCCTTGGGCCCGCACTGGTCACTGGCGGCACGGGCTTCCTTGGCCGGCATATTGTGGAACGCCTGCTGGCCCAGGGTCGCGCCGTCACGGTGCTCGCCCGCCGGCCCGCGCCCGATCTTGAAACACGCGGCGTGCGCTTCGTGGCGGCCGATCTCGCCGACGCGGACGCGGTCCGTTCCGCCTGCCGCGGCGTCGAGACGGTCTTCCATGTCGCGGCAAAAGTCGGGGTGTGGGGCCGCGGCGATGATTTTTTCCACGCCAATGTGCTTGGCACGCGCGCCGTTCTCGAGGGCTGCCGGACGCACGGCGTGCGCCGGCTTGTCTACACCAGCACGTCCAGTGTCGTCTACAACGGCCACGACCTCTCCGGGGTCGATGAATCACTACCCTTGACGATCGCCTGCCCCGCTGCCTATCCGCTCACCAAGGCCGCCGCTGAGCGCGAGGTGCTCGCGGCTAATGCACCGGAGCTGCGCACGATTGCGCTGCGGCCCCACCTGATCTGGGGTGTGGGCGATCCGCACCTCGTGCCGCGTATCATCGAGCGGGCCAAAGCCGGACGTCTGCGCATCGTCGGCTCCGGCCGTAACCGCGTCGATCTGGTCCATGTGCACAATGCAGTCGACGCCCACCTCATGGCTGAGCTGGCGCTCTCCGGCCTCCCTGACCCAGAACTCAAAACCCAAAACTCAAAACCGGGCCTGCGGTCCGCCGCGGGCCGGGCCTATTTCATCACCAATGGAGAGCCGGTGATGCTCTGGGACTGGATCAATAGTCTGCTGCATGCACTCGGCATTCCGCCGGTGACGAAACGTCAATCGCTCGCCGCGGAGACCGCACTCGGGGCGGCCTGTGAAACGCTCTGGCGCGCGCTGCCGCTCCGGGGCGAGCCGCCGATGACGCGCTTTATCGCCAGGGAACTCGCCACCGATCATTGGTTCGACATCAGCGCCGCCCGCCGCGATCTCGGCTACGCGCCGCGCGTGTCGATGGCCGAAGGCATGGCGGAGCTGATCGCTGGCCTGAAGCTCAGGAAACAGGACCCCGCTGACGCACAGCCTCGAAAAGAGTGATGATCGTCGCCATGGCGACGTTGAGCGAGTCGGCCTGTCCGGCCATCGGAATACGCACGAGCAGATCGCTCTCTTTCAGCCAGAACTCGCTCAGGCCATACTGCTCGCTGCCCATGATGATGGCGAGCGGTCCGCGCAGATCGGCGTCGGTGTAAAGCGCCGCGGCAGCCGGAGTCGTCGCCACGGCCCGGATGCCTTGAGCCCGCAGCCAAGTCCGCACCTCCGCGCTCTCCGCCACGACGACCGGCAGGGAAAACAGCACCCCCGTCGATGAGCGCACGACATTGGGATTAAAGATGTCCGTGACCGGGTCGCAGACGAGCACCGCATCCACGCCCGCCGCGTCGGCGCTGCGCAAGATGGTGCCGAGATTGCCGGGCTTTTCGATCGCCTCGACGACGAGCAGTAAGGGCGGTTTTGCAGTCGGAGTCGGCGCCCCCCCTCCGGCCTCGGCGCGGCCGGCGAAATCCAGATCCGCCAGGGTGCGCTTCCATTGCAGGGCGACCGCGAGCAAGCCGTCGGGACGATCGCGGTAGGAAACCCTAACAAACACCTGCTTGGAGAGCTCGAACACCTGCGCTCCGGCCTGCCGCGCCGCGTCGATGAGCGCGGGCTCGTTTTCGCCGAGGAACCAGTCGGGGCCGCAGTACAGCTCGCGGGGCTTCACGCCGGCTTCCAGCGCGCGCTTCAGCTCGCGGTAGCCTTCGATCAGGAACAAGCCGGCCTCGTCGCGCGGCCGGCGGTCGCGCAGCTTCACGAGCTGCTTCAGGCGCGGATTCTGGAGGCTGGTGATACGCTCGGCAGACATTCAGCCGCAAAAAGGCGCAAAAGGCACAAAAAGTCAGTCTGGAACTGTTTTGCGCTTTTTGTGCATCTTTGCGGCTATCCTTCCTTTTGTGCCCCCAAAAAAGTTCAACGACCATCCTTTCGCTTACCACCAGGAGCTGGAGCTGGAGATCACCACTCTCACCAACCTGGGTGTCGGCTTGGGCCGCGTGCGCCTAGAACCGGCGGGTGGGCCTGCCCTCCGTAGCCCCGCGGAGCGGGGCGAAGGATGGGTCGTGATGGTGCCCTTCGCCCTGCCCGGCGAGCGCGTGCGAGCGCGGGTATTCCGGAATCACCAGAACTATTCCGAGACCGATCTCGTCGAAGTGTTGATGCCGTCCCCGCACCGGATCGCGCCGCGCTGTCCGCTCTTCGGCCGTTGCGGCGGCTGTCAGTATCAGAACCTTGCCTACGCCGAGCAGCTGCGCTGGAAACAGCGCCAAGTACGCGAATTGCTGCAGCACCTCGCCGGCCTCGACTTCGCCGTCACGCCGGTCATTGGCTCACCGCGCGAGTTTGGCTACCGGTCCAAGATCACGCCGCATTTTAATTGCGGATTGTGGAAACCGGATACCGGAAAGGACGAAAACCCGTCCGTCGGATTTCTCCGGCAAGGCTCACGACACGATATTGTGGACGTGCCGAGGTGCGAAATCGCGACCGAAGCTATCAATCAAGCGCTCGTGGATATTCGCACCGACGTACGTTCCCGACTGAAGGCCGGTGAATTCAAACGAGGTGCGACTCTCCTGCTGCGCCAGGCGGTGGAAGGCGTGATCACCGATTATGATGCGGTGATCACCGAAGAAATCCCTCTCCCCCCTCCGGCATCCGGCATCCGGCATCCAAAATCGCTCCGGCTGCGCTTTCTGGCGCGCGATTTTTTCCAGAACAATCCGTTCATCCTGCCGGCCTTCGCCGGTTACGTGCGCGACCAGGCGGCGGGCAGCGGCGCGCGCTTTCTCATCGACGCCTACTGCGGCAGCGGACTATTTGCCTTGGCGGCGGCGCCTAGCTTTGTACGGGTGGCCGGCGTGGAGATCAGCGCCACCTCCATCACTTTCGCCGTCGAAAACGCCGCGGCCAACGGCATCACCAACTCCCTCTTCGTCGCCGGCGATGCCGCGGCGATCTTCGCCGGTGTTGACTTCCCACCGGGCGAAACCGCGGTCGTCATCGACCCGCCACGCAAGGGCTGCGACGAGCCATTCCTGCGCCAACTCCTCGGCTTCGGCCCGCGCGCCGTCGTCTACGTGTCCTGCGATCCGGCCACGCAGATGCGCGACTTGCGCCATTTCGCCGCCGCCGGCTACGCGTTGGCCGCGGTCCAGCCCTTCGATCTCTTTCCGCAGACGCGCCACCTCGAGTGCGTGATTACCCTGCGGAAAGCGGCGTGCGCTTAAAATCCGTACGGGTCGACGCGAGCTTGTTAAATACTGACGGTTCCCCCTCCCACCTGAGCCCTCCGCCATCCGACGGGATCGCCCCAGCCTCACCCCGCCGGAGCGCCTAAACGATATTGGTACCCGTCGCCAGCGCCGGGAACATCAAATTGGAGACGTTGAATTCCGAAACCCTGGCGACGATGCACTCCGCAACCACAACAAGTCCGGCCAGTCAATCCGTGGGCCAGTGGCCTACCACGCCACCGGCGAGGAATTCGACTGGTTCGATGCGGCTATCTAGTCGCGGCCTGGTTGGGAACGGCAGCAACGCGCGAAGCGACGTTGCGCTGCATGACCTTGCTCAAACCGATATAGCACAGCGCAGTGACGAACCATCCGGGAAGGCTGACGAAATACATCTTATCGTGTCCAAACGCGGTAATGATCCAGCTGCAGACGGCGACGCTGACAATCCAAGCCACCGCAGCGGCCCAGTTAAACGGATGTCCGGTTACCTCGGCAAAATTGCTGCGCATTTTCAGCCGCGGGAGGATCCAGAAATCCACAAAGATCACCGCGCCGATCGGCATCAGGATCATGCCCCATAGCGCCACGAAATCGAGCAGCTTCATCGTCACAATGGGGAAAATGGCGCTTACACTCGCAATCAGGCCGGTGATCAGCGTAACCTTGAAGCGGGACGAACCGCGAATGAGCGTTTGGAAAGCCAGGCCCGCGCGGTAGAGGGTCGGATTCGCCGTCGTCCAACCCGCCGCCACAACACACAGCAGGCCGATCACACCGCATGCTTGATAAGCCAAGGGTCCCGGCAGTACGGCCGTATTGGTCGGATCGTTCTTGAGCTGTACTGCGTAGAGCGTCGAAGCGGCGATCCACGCCATAAAATGCCCCGTGTACATGCCGGCAGCCGAAGCCAAGCCGTACCATGCTTTCCGTGCAAAACGGAACACCGAGAGGTCCGCCATGCCGATGTGCCAGGCCATGTTGCAGAACCAGGCGAAGAACATCACGTGCCAGAACGTGAATTTAACCTGCCCCGGCTGCGGGGCGCCGCCGGTCCATATTCTGGTCGACGCGATCTCCCAAAGGTTGCCCAGCGAAGTCACCCCCATGGTGCGCAGACTAATGACGCCGAACGCGATGAAGACCAGGACCATCCCCGGTACCAGGTAGTTCGCAAAACGCGCCACGAAGCAATAGCCTTTCGCCGCGACCATCGCGAACAGAACGCCGGTGATGAGCACGGCCACCACCCACCCGACTCCCGTCGGCAGCGTGTCAGTCAACTGCGGCATCGAGAATTTGAAATAAACCCCCAACGCCGTCGCCGAGACCGTCATCATCGCTCCGGCCAGCACGGTGAACATGACCCCGTTGGCGGTGTTGTAGACCATCACCAACCGGCGCCCGCAGATCTTCTCCAGCTGATAGTAAAGCGTCAGCCGTACCCGCGTGGCGATAGGCGCAGTGAAGAACGTCCAACTTAATACGGCCAGGAGATTGCCGACGAAGAGGCCGCCGATGAAATCAGCCGCGCTGACGCCAGAAGCCAGAAACAGCGGTCCGATCATCAACTCGGTGCCAGCTACATGTTCGCCGGCGAACTGGCCCAGATAACTCTTCAGCCCGAGCCACGCTCTCTCCGGCACGGGCTCGCGCTCAAACTCTTCGACGGGATGGGGTGGGGGGGTATTCTGCGGCATGGGTAAGCTGGGGATAATAATACTGCGGTTCCCAATCCAGTGGAATCGAGGGTCGCGACCCTTTTAACCAAGAGCCATGGAATGGCTTTGGGGTTCGAAATTTTTTTGCCCCGAAGGACGGTGCGCGATCGGTGATCGGCAAACTACCCGCCCGGCGCGGAAAGCCCCCGCAGCCGGAGGCAATTTTTAACCCGCATCGGGCCGTGCCTCAGCTCGCTTGCACGAGGCAGTCGCTGACGCCGCCCGCGATCATCGAGCACACCAGCATCAGCAGGCCGAGGAAGAGCAGCGTCTTTGTGCAACCGCGGGAGACTTTCCCTTCCTTGGGCGCCACGCCCGAGGGGGAGCCGAAAATGATGATGCCCGCCATGGGCGGGATCCTGGAGAAGCAACCGAATGCTCCCGTCGCCGTTGCTCTCGTGGTGGAACCGGAGCACTGTGGTTACCACGCCGTGCCGACGAGGGCAGAGCCAAAACCCGGTCGTTGAGCGCATGCTCACGGCTTTGCAGTCAGCTTTATGCCACCGATTGAGGTCCGCTGCTGGTCCTTTTCGTCCCTCTTTCTGCGAAAAAGTTTTCTGGGTTGTGCTCTTACTCAGAGCAGGCCAAAACCGCCGCTGACGTTAAGAAACTCCCATCGTAACCCGCAGCTATGCCCGGACCCAACGGCGGTCGCGGGTAGCATCAGGAAGGCAGCATGAACGCGAAGACGATCTTGGTTCCTGTGGACGGCGCATCGAATATCAAGCTCGAAGCGCTGGATTTCGAGACTTTGGCCACAATGCACTCCGCGGCCACCGCAAGCCCGGTCAAGCCATACGAGGGGTTGGCCTACAACGCCACGGGCGAGGAATTTGACTGGTTCGACACGGCCATTCGGTCGCTGCCAGGGGGCTGCCGCGCAGCCGCGGTGGTCGCACCAGTTGCGCGCGGCGCCTCGGGAGGCTTGGTGGGTGCCGATAATACGCTGATGGAGGTCTCCGGTCAGCGGCTGACGCTGGCCTACACGCAGGGATATCCCGATGCGGTCAACGAGCAGTTCGTCAAACTGGCCGGCTCGCGGGAAGAGTTCTTCCAAGAGACCGGATCGATTCGTGATTTCCCCGGTTCGCTGACATTGTTGAAGCGGTTTGTGTTCGAGGAGATGGTCCGCCCACAATTGCTGGCCAAAGCAGCGGGCTTCGCCCAGTACGGGGCGTTGATGGGCGGACACTTTCTCGGCGACGATTACCTCGTCGCCATCCGCCAAGCCGGCAATGAACACAGCTATTGGATGTGCCACACCGGCACGCGCGATGTGCGCAGCAAACCAGGCACGCCCAGCCGTGCCGCCGAGAAAGTCAAAGCCTTTCGCCGGCTCGTGCCCGCGCTACCGTCCGTGTGCTACAAATCCCTCGGGACCATGCCCGCCGCGCAGGCCGCGCAACTGAAGCTCACGACCCCACCGCTGGTGGTCTCCGGCGGACACGACACGTGCCTCTCGCACATTCCCATTCTCTCGACGTTTTACCAGGCCTACCCTACGGCGGTCGGGAAACCGGTGCTGCAAGTGGAAGCCGGCACTTGGACGATGATCGCCCAGATAGGCGGCACGGCCCAAGTGCCTGGAGACGGCTACACACGCGACATCATCATACAGGGAACCGTGGACGGCGAACCCGTTGTCACCGCCCGATACGGCGGCGGCGCGGATTTCTCGCATCTCAAGAAACTCGCCCAGTCCACGGGACGCGGGTTCGACAACTCGTGGGATGCCCCGCGTCTGGCTAAAATGTTGAAAGACGCTGAGTGCTTCGCGCTGCCCAACATTAATCCGTCCAACCACGGCACCGGCCCGTTCCCGCGGGTCAAGGGACGGATCATCAACGAGCAGGTGTTTCTCAACGACGCCGCCACCGCCTACCTCGCGAGCAACCTGTTGACGGCCATCACCACCGCCTATCAGGTTGCAGCGATCTCATCCGACGCCCATGTACCCATCGTGCTGACAGCTGGTGGATCGAAGGATCCGCTGTTTGCGGCTCTGTTGGCGACGCTGACTGCCCGGCCGGTGTACGCGATGTTTGACAAGAGCGGCCAAGCAGTCACCGAGACGACCACCTTGGGCGCCGCCATCGCCGGCAAGGCCGCCTGCTTGGGCATCCATCCTTACAGCGTGGACACCGCTTCTCTGGGTGTGAAGTACCGCCAAGTGGCCGCCCTCCCGAGCGGCCTGACCCAAGCTCTCCAAGCCTATCGCGCGAAGTGGATGCAGCACGTAAGCGAGAAGTAGCTGGCCGCGTGCGACGTGCCGGGTCGGTTCAGAAAACTGAGGCCGCCCCTTGGGGAGGCGGCCTCGAAGCGGATGACAGCGCTCTCGTCGGCGTGCTCAGCCTTGCTGGGACAGGTAACCGCTGTAACCGGCAATGACGGCCGAGCCCAACAGCACGGCGAGGCCGGCGAAGAGGAGGCTGCGGGTTCTGCTGCTGGTGCCCTTCCATTCGCCCAAAATCAAGCCGAGGATGCCGCTGAACATGATTTGACTCGCCATCAGCACGGCCCAGCCGACGTAACCCAGGTTGCCCATCTTGGGTTCGCCGGTCTTGAAGGCGATGAACTGGCAGGTCCAGATTGCGCCGGCGATGGCGCCAAGAATGATATTCCTGACGAGGGGGGCCTCCTTCTTGGCATAGTCGCCAAAGGTCTTGTTCTTGGCGTTGAGGAACAGACACCAGATGGCGTTGACCGTGAAGCCGCCGAGCAGCACGACCACCAATACGGGCATGCCCTGCCACACTAACGCCGTCGGCGGCTGGACCACCGCGGCTAGCTTCTGGATTTCAGGCCCACCCTGCAAACCAAAGCTCATTCCGGCACTCATGATGCCGGAGAAGACGGCGATCATAATGCCCTTCTTGAAGCTGTATTCCGCCACCGCTTTCTTCTTCTCCTCTTCGGGCAACTCCTTTTCCTTAGACATACCGGCCATGCCAACCAGGACAATGCCCACCAGTGAGACCACCGCTGCTCCCAGCGAGGCGTGGCCCGAGGATGTTTGGAAAAGTTGCGTGAACTGACCCTTCAACAAGGGCGGCACCACTGTTCCGGCTGCCGAGCACAGTCCGCAACCCAACGCCAGCCCCAGTCCGACGCCGAGGTAGCGAATCATCAAGCCCCACGTCAGACCGCCAAAGCCCCACGCCGCGCCGCAGAGGTAGCAATACCAGACTTCTTGGGACGGCGCCTGTTTCAGCACAGAGAACCAGTTCGGTGAGGTGCTGAAGGCGAGAATCAGCGGGACCACCACCAGCGCAAACACGGCCCAAAAAAGCCAGTAACTCTCCCAGGCCCAGTTTTTGACCTTCTTGAGCGGCAAATAAAACACCGCTCCGGCGAGACCCCCCAACGCGAAGATCGTCACCCCCAGGGTTGGATTCGTCATGGCTTGAGCAACGGGATGCATGGAATCTCCTTACCGGCGCTTGGACAACACGTCTTTTTCGTGCCGTTTCACTTCGGCCAGCCAGGCTTCCCCAACCGGAACGTTTTGCTGCAGGCAGTAGTAATCCCAGACCGCCGCGAATGGCAGCGTCTTGGCCTCCTCCATCAGCGCGAGCCGGGACGTGTAGTCGCCATCGAGTTCCAACTGCTTGAGCTTGGCCATCGGATCGAGCATCGCGATGCATAGGGACCGGAGCATGTTGCGCGCTCCAATGACCCACGCGGCGATGCGGTTGATGCTGGCGTCGAAGAAATCCAAGCCGAGGTGGGTGCGGCTGAGATAATTCCCGCGAACCAATTCCTGTGCGATGGCCTGCAGATCGTCATTGAGGATGACGACGTGGTCGCTGTCCCAGCGAACGCCGCGGCTGACGTGGAGGAGGATCTCCGGCACAAAGCATAACACGGAGGAAATCTTGTCCGCCATGTTTTCGGTCGGATGATAATGGCCGGCGTCGAGGCAGAGGACTTTTTGATGCTTCACGGCGTAGCCGAGATAAAACTCATGCATGCCGACGGTGTAGCTTTCACAGCCGATGCCGAACAGCTTGCCTTCGATCGCGTCTAGATTGTGCTTGGGATCCAACGGTTTCTTGAACACCTCATCCAGCGCGGCCAAGAGCCTTTCACGCGGACCGCGGCGGTCAGCGGGGGTGTCTTTCATGCCATCGGGAATCCACACGTTGGTCACGGTGGGGGAACCGAGGGCCTTGCCCATCGCTGCGCCGATTTCGCGGCAGGCCTGGCAATGCTCGATCCAGAACTTGCGAATGGCTTGGTCTGGATGGGACAGCGTGAAGCCGCTGGCCGCCTTCGGATGCGAGAAGCAGGTCGGATTGAAGTCCATGCCGATCCCGATGGATTTGGCCCAATCAATCCAGCTCTTGAAATGCTCGGGACGAATCTCGTTACGGGCAATTTTCTTGCCCCCGGGCAAATCGAGGTAAATGGCGTGCAGGTTAAAACGGTGTTTGCCCGGGATCAGTGACAGGGCTTTTTCGGCATCAGCGCGAAGCTCCTGCGCAGTGCGGGCCTTGCCCGGATAGTTACCAGTCGCTTGAATGCCGCCGGAGAGCCCCGCCTCGGGGTTTTCAAAACCGCCGACGTCGTCGCCCTGCCAGCAGTGCAGGGACACAGCCACGCCACGAAGCGCCTTCATCACTTCATCGGTGTTAACTCCCAAACGAGCATATTGTGCGCGGGCTAACTGATATGCCTCTTCAATCGCGACAGCGTTAGACATGGCGTTTTCCTTTTTTCTAGGTTATTTTGGATATTTGTGGAGACTGGAAATGGTTCACTTGAAAACACTCTGGAAATTAATCCGGTAAGATCATCCCAAGTCTCGAACACACTCATCCCCCACCACGAATGAGCGGTGATTCATGGCGCGATGATCCAGCTGAGAAATCCGCCGGCCAGTCAGGAGGTCTCCATGACCGTTTCCTGCGTCCCAATCGGGGATATCGAAGAAACTGTCGGAGGTGAGGCTGCCAAGCCAGGGCAAGAAAACACCGCGGACGGGATCCGGAGTCATGTTTGCGGTCGGAAGTATTGGGCAGGGATGCTTGCTGGGCTAACAAACCGGAGTATTGGACGCGAGGTGAGTGGACATGAATGCCATTAGTCGGTCAAGACAGAGAAGCGCGCGGAGGGATCTCCGGAGCGAAAGGTTGCGAGATGCGGGCTCACGGAGCCGCCAATGTCAACGTATCCGCGGATCGAAACCCCCGAACGGAGGCACTTCCCCGCCATAAACTTCAGCGGTATTCCAGCCATTCCGGCGAGGAATACTGCTCGATGAGGCCGGTGACCTCATCTTCATTGAGGTCCGGCCAGGGTGTGGGCGTCACCGGCGCGCCGACGGCTTGGGCCAGTGCGGCGATGAACCGGCCGCCAAATACGTCCCAATCGAGGGCCCCCGCGGCCGGCTTCCAGATGGAGCCCTGAAAAAGCAGGCCGTGCTTGTTTCGCTTCTGTGCGGCGCCGGCCATCTTTTCGCCGGTGCGTTCATGCACGACATCGTAGAGTTCCGCCCGCTGAAAGCATACGCCGGTCTCGGTCAAGGTCGTGGGGCCGGCTTCGAGCGCCGGATCCTGCTGGGTCTTGATCGCGGCCGGCTGGCCGAGTTCGCGCAGCGCCTGGGCGAGGCATTCATGCACCAAGCGGTAGGACTGGGTGGCCCGCGCTTCCCACAATGCATGTTCCCGGGAAATCACCAATGCATAGGTCCAGTCGTGACGATGGTCCACCAGGCCGCCGCCGGTGGGCCGCCGGCAGAGATCGATGGGCTCCTCCGCCCGCAGCTGCCCGCGCACCCAGGCGATCTTCTGCCCAAAACCGAAAGTAAATGCCGGCCCGCGCCACTCGTAGTGACGGAACCGGACCGCCCCGGCGCGCGGATAACGCTGCAGCAGCAGAAAATCGAGTGCCATGTTTTCGGCGGCCCCGGCGGTGCGCGTGGGCAGAACATGAAATTCCATGACCACAAGCTAAGCGACGCGTTCACGCTTGCCAACGCCGGAGCCGACGGTCGCGTCAATCCTCGTCGCCGGCGACGCCGCCGGTGGAGAGCAGCTCGGGTGAAAAATGCCAGCGCACCCGCCAGCGGGCGCGGCCGGACTTCTTGTGGCGCCCGGCGCTCTTCTCGAGCGCCAGGATCGCGCTCTTTTTGAATTCGAACCCGACGGGCTTCAGCTTGCCGCGCACCAGCAACGTGGCCAGCACCCCGAGCTGTGGCTCGTGCCCCACGATCATCACCGCCTGATCCGCGCGATCAAGCCGGTCGGCGACGGCCACGGGGTTGTCCTCGGGCAGGAGCCCGGCGGTCTCGATCAACAGGGCGTCAAGACCGAGTTCCTTCACGAGCAGTTCCGCCGTCTCGCGGGCGCGGACAAGCGGACTGTGCCAGACCGCCTGTACCTCCTTCAGGACGCCGCTGGTCCGGAGAAACGCCGCGACGCTCCGCGTGACCTCGCCGCCGCGGGCGCTCAGCGGGCGTCGCGCGTCCTCCTTGTCGGCCAGCGCATGGCCGTGCCGGACGAGAAATAGTTTCATCTTGTCAGCCGGATGTTCAGGGTGAAAGCCGCTCAACGATCCGTTCCCCGCCCGGATCGCGGCGGCAGCGGAGACGGTCGTGCAAGCGGCGGCGGCGGCCCTGCCAGAACTCGACGCTGTCGGGCGCCAGGTCTTTTTCGCTGAGACCCGCCAGACTGTAGTCTTTGCGAAGGTCGGCCAAGTTCGCCATGCGCGCTGCGTCCCCAACTGGACAGGCCTTTCTCCCAATGTCAAAAGGCATCTCGCGAAGACTGGCGGATGGAATTGATCCGCCGATTACGGGTTGTCATCGATCACCCGGCGAGAATGCTCGCTGCGATCTATCGCCCCCTTGTCCTCCTTCGTCCACCTGCCTTTCTGGTCCTATCCGCTGCTCTTCGCCGCCGGTTTCAGCGCCGGGTTGATCGATTCCATCGCGGGCGGTGGCGGCATCATCTCGGTGCCGGTGCTGCTCAACTTCGGCCTGCCGCCGCAGCTCGCGCTCGGCACGAACAAATTTCAGGCGTCGTTCGGCAGCGTGGCCGCGTCGTGGCGGTATGTGCGTCGCGGGCTCGTCGATCTGCGCGCCTGTCGTCTCGGCATCCTGCTGACTCTGACCGGGGCGCTGGCAGGGGCGCTGGCCGTGCAACACGTCGATTCTCAGGTGCTCGAAAAAATGATCCCGGTTCTGCTCACCGCCGTCATCGTTTACCTGATCTTCCAGCCGCAAATCGGCCTGGAGGACCGGCCCGCGCGCCTCAGCCCGGTGTTTTTCTACACCGTTTTCGGGCTGGGCCTCGGTTTTTATGATGGTTTCTTTGGTCCGGGCACGGGTTCATTCTGGGCCATCGCGTTCGTGCTGCTATGTGGATACAATCTCACCCGGGCGACCGCCCATACCAAGGTGATGAACGCCACCAGTAACCTCGCTTCGCTCGCGCTTTTTGCCGCGGCCGGCTTGGTGCACCTTGGGGCGGGTCTGGTGATGGCCGCCGGGCAGGTGACCGGTGCGCACCTCGGCGCTGGTCTCGTCGTGCGCAAAGGGGCGCGCTTCGTGCGGCCGGCTTTTCTCGTCATGGCCGGCCTCACTATCCTGCGACTACTCTGGATCAACCTCGCCCGGTCCCATTGACATCCGGGGCTTGTCCCCCTCCGCCCCGTCCGTTTCCTGTCCCTCATGACGCCTTTCCGGTATCTCAACCACCACCGCACCGATCTCATCGCGCTGTTGCAGAAGCTGGTGCGCATTCCGACGGTCAATCCACCCGGCGAAAACTATGCCGTCATCACCGCGCTGCTGACTCGCGAGCTGGTTCGTGCCGGCCTGCAGGCGCGTCGCTTGGCCGTCCCGGGTACCGCGGTGCTCTTGCGCCAGAGACCCGAGTTGCGCGCTTGCCCCCGCTACAATGTGCTCGGTTTTCTCGACGCCGGCGCGGCGAAGACCGTCCATTTCAACGCGCATTACGACGTCGTACCCGCAGGGGGGCGTTGGCGGCACGGCAGCCCGTTCGTGCCCGCCGTCGAAGACGGCTGGATCTACGGTCGTGGAACCGCCGACATGAAGGGCTCCATTGCCAGCCTGCTCCTCGCGCTCCGGGCCTTGCGCGCCACCGGCACGCGCCCGCGTTGCAACGTCGAGGTGTCATTCACCGCCGACGAGGAAACCGACAGCCTCCTCGGCGCCGGCTGGCTGGTCGATCAGGTCCCCCTCAAGGCCGACTGCGTTGTGGTGATGGAGGGTGGGGAAGGCCGCGCCATTGGTTGCGGCCATAACGGCGTCGTCTGGCTCAATGTCGTGGTGCACGGCAAACCCGCGCACGGCTCCAATCCCGAACGCGGCATCAACGCGCTGGAGAAGATGTCGGCGCTGGTGCTGGCGCTCAAGGACTACAAGCGGTGCCTCGCGCGGCGCCGGTTCCGCACGCCGGCGGGCGGGGTGATGCATCCCACCATCAATGTCGGTGGCGTGTTCGCGGCCGGTGCCGGTGGCAAGATCAACACCGTCCCCGCCGAGGCCAGTTTCAGCATCGACCGCCGCGTGATCGCCACCGAAACCGTCGCCGCCGCCGAGCGCGAGTTGCGCGCTTTTCTCGCCGCGGCGGCGCACCGCATCCCGCAGTGCCGCATCTCCGTGGAAAAAGTTTCGGAGAACCATCCGTGCTACCGCGATCCGGTGTATCCGTTCTTCGCGGCGATGGCCGCCAGCGTGCGGCGGGTGCGCGGCGGCCGCCCGGTCTTCTATGTCTCGACCGGTTTCAACGACATGCATTTCTTCGCCGAGCACCGGCGCGTGCCCACCCTCGGCTATGGCCCGGTCGGTTTCCGACCCCACGCCGTCGACGAACGCGTCCGCGTGGCCGACCTCGTCACCGCCGCCAAGATCTACGTGGATCTGCTGACTCGTTTCGCCGGGTGACGCTCACCACGCCAGACCGCGGCGGATCATTGCCACCGCGATGGCGGCCAGCAGCATCGAGACGATCTTGGAGATGGCGCGGAGGCCCATCTGGCCGATCGTGCGCCCCAGCCATTCGCTGCCGACGAACGCCAGCACGACGAGCACGAGGTTCGCGGCCAGCGCCACCAGCGTCACCGGCATGCCCTGCGTCTGCACGAGCAGCAGCAGCGTGGTGATCAGTGCCGGTCCGGCGATCAGCGGCATGCCCAGCGGCACGATGCCGAAATCCTCCGGCAGCCGCATCGGCGCACCGTCCGCCTGGGTCAGGTCGCGCGCCGCCAGAATGAAGAGAATGAGGCCACCCGCGATCTGGAAGTCCTTCACCGAGACGCCGACGGCGGTAAAGACATTCTGCCCGAGAAATAGAAACCCGAGCGCCACCAAGCCGCCAGTCACCGTGGCCTGCCACGCGATGCGGTGCCGGGTGGCGGGCGCCACACCCTGCCCGAGGCCGAGAAAAACGGCCGCCAGCCCCACCGGGTCGATGGCCACGAACAAGGGAATGAACGCCTGCAGAAATTTGGTCAGGGTCTCGGGCATGGTTCAGGTATAGGTTGAAGCCGGTTCAGGGTCGAGACCCACTTGTGGTCTGCGGGCGCCGGCTTGCCTCCGCCCGCCTCAGACCTCACGCCTGAAGCCTGCCATATGCATTACCGCTTTCTCGGCCGCACCGGCCTCAAGCTCTCCGTCATCGGCGTCGGCACCTGGCAGTTCGGCGGCGAATGGGGCAAGGACTTTTCCCAAGGGGAGGTCGACGCCATCCTTGCCGCGGCGCGCGACTGTGGCATCAACTTCCTCGATACCGCCGAGTGCTACGGCGACCACCTGGCGGAGCGTTTCATCGGCGCGGCGCTCGCCGGCCAGCGCGACCGCTGGATCATCGCCACGAAGTTCGGCCATCATTTCCACGAGTCCTTCCGACGCACGGACCTGTTTGGTCCGGCCGACGTCGTAAAACAACTCGACGATTCCCTGCGCGCCCTGCGGACCGATTACATCGATCTTTTGCAATGTCACTCAGCCAAGGACGAACAGTTTCGCACTGAGGGCCTGTGGGAGGCGCTGCTGAGGGAGAAGGCCAGGGGCAAGGTGCGCCATCTCGGCATTTCGATCAGCCCCAACACGAACGTCTACCAGACGGGCCGCGCCTCGCTCGTCGGCGCGGGATCCATCCAAGTCGTCTACAACCGCCTGCAGCGCGAACCGGAGGAGACCGTGTTCCCCTCATGCCGCCGGCAGAACCTCGGGGTGCTGGCGCGCGTGCCACTGGCGAGCGGATTCCTCTCAGGCAAGTACCGGCCGGGCGCAACGTTCGCCCCGAACGATGTGCGCGAGGCATGGATGAAAAAGGACCGCGATGCGAAGCTGGCCGAAGTCGCGCGCCTTGCGGCCGCCGAAGTGCCCGCCGGCGTGCCCATGGCCCGCTGGGCGCTCGCCTGGTGCCTGCGTCATCCGGCCGTGACCGCGGTCATTCCCGGCTGCAAGTCGCCCGAGCAGGTGCGTGACAACGCGGCCGCCGCCGAGCTCGACATCAGCCAGAACGGCCACCCGCAGGCCGCTTAGGGAAGGCCCCGAGATCGGCCTGTGCCGGAAAGCGCCTTGCCCCTCTCTCGGCAGCAATCAAAAGCTGACATCTGCCGACGGCTCAGTGGGCCAGTCTCGACAGCATCGCGTAGACGATGAGCACGAGCAGGAGCAAGCCGGTGCCGAAGAAGAGGAAGCCGATACCCTTGGCGATCTTCCTGCTACCCTCCCAGTCGTCCTTGACTCGATAGTCGTCAAGCCGGCCTGCCGCCACGAGGCGGTCGTACCAGCGCTTCCGCTCGTGCAGCATCTCCGTCTTCGAGATGCGGCCGGAGAAGATCACCGTGTCCATCGGGAACTTTTCGATGCGAAAATGTGTGTTGAAGAAATGGAAGGTGAAGATGAAGCCCGCGGCAAGCAGCGCCTCATCGGAGTGCACCACCAATGCGATGTTGATGATCCAGCCGGGCAGGAACCCGGTGAAAAACTTCGGGAACCACATGATCAGGCCGGAGAGGCCGATGGCGAGAATACCCCAGAACACCGCGAAATAATCGAAGCGCTCCCAGTAGGTCCAGCGGTCGAACTGCGGGCGCGGGCCCTTGCCGAAAAACCATTTCTGGTGCGCGAGGAAGTCGCGCCAGTCCTGGAGCGATGGCACCATCGAGTCGGCCCCGAACACCGCCTGCCACGCGCGGCGAAACTCGAAGCGGCCGGAGACGGGATCGCGGAGGGACTTTCGCCGTCTCCACAACGTGCCGATCATCTCCCCCAGGTGGAGCCCGAAGTAGGCGAAAGTGACGAGCGCACCGAAATGGTGCAGCGTGCGCGCGACGTCCGCACCGCCAATCAGGTTGAAGATCGTTTTCGCCCAGTCGGTGTAATAGAACTTCAACGGCATGCCGGTGATGACGAGCAGCAGGAAGCTCGTCACAACCAAGAGATGCAGGAAGCGCTCGAACGGCGTGAAACGGGTGAATTGTTCGTCGTCGGCGTGCGCCTGCACCTTGGCCTCGTGGAACGCCTTCGAGTCGTGCAGGAAGAGATAGACCGAGCGGAAGAGCCAGAAGAGCGTATGCACACCGAAGAACGCGAACACGCCGATGAGCAGCGCCGTCATGAAGAGAAAGACCTTGTTGAGCAGGGGGTAGTTGGCCTTGTCGAGCGGGTCGGCATGCGGCTGGTAGGCGGTGAACTTGAGGCTGACGCCCGGGTGGCACTGCTGGCAGGTGTTGAGGATGCGCTGCTTTGACAGGCGGGAGCGGGGATCGCTCACCGGGAACACGTCGTGATGGCCGTGACAATCGTAGCATGCCGCGACATCGGCGGCGACATTGGGCCGGCCGAGAGCCATGGCCTTGCCGTGATAGGTTTCGCGGTAGTGCGCCAGCCGGTCTTCGTGGCAGCGGCCGCAACGCTGGTCACTGAGCGACTTGAAGTGCGCGCTGGCGGGTTTCTCGATCTCATGCGCCGAGTGGCAGTCGGAGCAGACCGGGCCGCGTCGGTCGCCCTTGGTGAGCAGTTGGCCGTGCACGCTCTGGTTGTAGAGCTCCTCGATGCCGACGTGGCACTGGCCGCACGTCTTGGCGATGTTGGCGTGGTTGGTGCGCGAGCCCTTGTCGACGCTGCGCTTGATGTCGTGTACGCCGTGGCAGTCGTTGCAGGAGGGCGCGACGATCAACCCCATTTGCAGCAGGGCGCGGCCGTGAATGCTGTCGAGATATTGCGCGACTGCCTGGGGATTGTGGATGCGATACTCGTCGGTCAGGCCTTGATTGCTGTGACAGGTGGCACAGGTGCGCGGCAGGTTGAGCTTGAAGACCGGCGAATCGAGTTGCTTCACCGGCGCCATTTCATGCGTGCCGTGGCAACTGGTGCACGTGGCCGCCCCGGATGCGCCCATCATGTGACTCATCCCGTGAATGCTGGTGGTGTAGGCCTTGACCTCGGTTTCATGACAGGGGGCACACTGCGCGGGCGGGAGTTTTGCCGGATGGGGCGTTTCCGTGATTCCTGCGTGGCAGTCGACGCAGTTGAGCTTTCCATGGACAGACTTCTTGAAAAAGTCGGGGCGGACGCCGGTGAATTTGCCCGGCCCGCCCTTGTTTTTCGGCAGTGGCTCCGCCTCATGACAGTCCAGGCAATCGCTGTTCGGGATGAGCTCGGCGCCCCAGAGGGGTCCCGCGGCAGCCAGCCACACGGCACCCAGCCACAGGGTGCCAAGGCACCGAATGATACGGTGCCGGCGCGGCCAGATGAAAGCGGTCATGCCCGACGCCATATGCAAGCTTTTGATTTCCCGGCAGCATAGCGGGAACCTTGGGAACCGACACCGCATCGGTTGACGGATGCTGGGCATATTTTGCTGGCCTCGTGGGCATCTTTTGCGGTGGTAGGCCCACAACGCAATATGGCAAAAAACGCCCACGTTCGGTCAACGCATGCGGTGTCGGTTCGTACCATCCCCGTTATGATGGCGGTCGGGTCGAACCTCGCGCATGGCGCCCGAAACAACCGCTTTCATCCAGCCGCACCGGATTAGCCTGGTCCGGTGGTGCATTGCCTTGTTGCTGGGCGCGGGGTGCCTGCTGGTCGCGGGGCGTCTGCGCGGCGCACCGGAGGCGGCCAAGGAGCCCCCGCCTAATGCTTCCGCTGCCTGTCTCGAGTGCCACCGCGACCCGAAGCTCACCATAAAGAAGACCGGCCGCATCGTGTCGCTCTTTGCCGACCAGGCCGTCATCGCCAAGTCCGCCCACGGCTCGCTCGAATGCGCCGACTGTCACGAGGACTTCGACCCCGAGAGTATTCCGCACCAAACCCCGCTCAAGCCCGTCGACTGCGTATCGTGCCACGAGGATGCCGGCCGCCAGCATGTCTTCCATTCGCACCTCGCGCTTTCGCCTCTCCCGAAGGGCGACGACACCGCCTGCACCGCCTGCCACGGCACGCATGCGGTTGCGGGTGTCAAGTCGGCCGCTTTCCCCTTCACCCCTGCGCAGCAGGTGGAATCATGCGGCCGTTGTCACCAGCCGGCGCGAAACCAGTTCCTCGCCTCCGCCCACGGCCGCGCGCTCGCCGCCGGCAGGAAGGAGGCGCCGGCCTGCCTCGACTGCCACCGCCAGCCCGTGGCCCGCCTCCCGGAGGAGAAGGTGCGTATCGAACTCAAGCTCGCACAGACCAGCCTTTGCGAATCCTGTCATCTCAAGAAGTCCGAAGTCGGCGCCCGGACCCTGCTTGGTTCAAGGTTCGTGGCCTCGTTCGAACATAGCGTGCACGGTGCGGCGCTGGGGCGCGGCGTCGTGGAGGCCGCCAACTGCGTCGACTGCCACGGCAGCCACGAGATGAACCAAGCCATGATCGCCGGCTCGCGCGTGTACAAATCCCGCCTGCCCGAAACCTGCGCGAAATGCCACCAGACCCAGACCACCGAGTATAATTCCAGCGTGCACGCCGACGCCCTGCGCAGGGGCAATTCCGATTCGCCGGTGTGCACCGACTGCCATGGCGAGCACGAAATCCTCGCACACACCAATCCGACGTCACCCGTCTATGCCAAAAACGTCGCCCGGCAGGTCTGCGCCACGTGTCACTCCTCGCTGCGCCTAACCCAGAAATACGGCTTGGCGAGCGACCGCTTTCAGACTTTCACCGACAGTTATCACGGCCTGGCCGTGCGCGGTGGTGCCATCGTGGTGGTGAATTGCGCCAGCTGTCACGGTGCGCATGCCATCAAGTCGCCCCTCGATCCGACCTCCAGCGTCAACAAACGGAATCTCGTCGCCACCTGCGGTCAGTGCCATCCCGGCGCCAACACGCGCTTCACCATCGGCTCCGTGCACGTGAGCGTGGAGCAACGCCGCGAGAGCCCGATTCTCTACTGGATCGCGAACCTCTATGTGATCCTGATCGTGGCGGTCGTTGGCGGCATGGCGGTGCACAACCTGCTCGATTTTCTTAAGAAGGCGCGGCGCAAGCTGGCCATCCAGAAGGGCCTGGTCGTCGAGGGGCCGGTCGCCCACCGGCTCTACCTCCGCATGACCGTGCACGAGCGCTGCCAGCACGGCGCACTGGTCGTCAGTTTCATGCTGTTGGTCGTCACCGGCTTCATGCTGCATTATCCGGAGGCGTGGTGGGTCGTCGCCATCCGGCAGGTCAGCGACCGCGCGTTCGCGTTCCGCAGTCTCATCCACCGTCTCGCCGGGGTGGCGCTGCTGGCCGCCGGAGGGTGGCATATCGCCTACCTCGCCTTCACCGCCCGCGGCCGCCGGCTTTTCCGCGACCTGCTCCCGCGCGTCCGCGACCTTACTGATCCGTTCAAGGTGCTGCGCTACAACCTCGGCCTCGTCCCCGGGAAGCCCGCGTTCGACCGCTTCAGTTACATTGAAAAGACCGAATATTGGGCGCTGGTCTGGGGCACGCTGATCATGGGTGCGACCGGGGTCATCCTGTGGTTCGAGAACACCTCAATGGGGCTCTTCACCAAGCTCGGCTTCGATATTTCCCGCACCATCCATTTCTACGAGGCGATCCTGGCCACGCTCGCGATCCTTGTGTGGCACTTCTACTTCGTCATCTTCAACCCCGACGTTTATCCGATGAACTTCTCGTGGCTGACTGGCCGCATGTCGGAGCGCGAGATGCTCGAGGAGCATCCGCTCGAACTCGAGCGTTTGAGGCCGCCCGGGGGGAACGACGCCCCGAAGTCGACCCCCGCCCGGGAATTGGATCATTCTGACGGCACGCCTGTCGCGTGAACCAAAATTAGAAATCCAACGCCGGAAGCGGTCACCAATGCCGGCAAGGAAATCATGGATATTCACACCGGCCGGCGCGAAGGCCTGCCGACATGGGCCGCTGGCGTCCGGGTCTGCCGGTCGCATGCCGCGCCTCCACCTCGGCGCTTGAAGCAGCGGACTTTCGTCGCACGCTTCCCCGGATCGACCATGGCCGGCCCGCTCCGCAATTTTCACGATTTCACGCGCGAAGAACTCATCACCCTCGTCGCGTCGTGGAATTTCAGCCCGGTGCACGCGACGCGGCTGTGGAGTTATGTCTACAACGACGGTGTCAGGCGCTGGGCGGACATGCCGGAGGTGCCGGCAAGGCTGCGCGCACGGCTCGAGGAGCAGCTTTCGCTCGCACTGCCGCGGATTGCGCGCGAAACGCACAGCTCCGACGGCTTCACGCGCAAGTACCTGCTGGCGCTTGGCGACGGCCGCCGCATCGAGTCCGTGTTGATGCGCTTCACCGGGCGCGTCACCGCCTGCATCAGCAGCCAAGCCGGCTGCGCGATGGGCTGCGTGTTTTGCGCCACGGGGCAGATGGGTTTCGCCCGCCACCTCACACCCGGCGAAATCGTCGCGCAGGTGATGCACATCGACGGGGTCCTGCGCAAAAGCGGCCGCGATGCGCCGCATGCAAAAAGCGACCGCACCTCTCCGCATGCCCGCCACGAGCGGTTGCGCAACATCGTGCTGATGGGCATGGGAGAACCGCTGCACAATTATGAAGCCGTCATGCGGGCCGTGGATATTCTGCGCGATCAGAACGGCCCGGCCATCGGCGCAAAACGTATCACCCTGAGCACGGTGGGCGTGATTCCCGGCATCGTCCGCCTGGCTGACGAGGCCCGCCCCATCCAACTCGCCGTCAGTCTGCACGCCGCCACGCAGGCGGAACGCGTCGTCTTCGTCCCGGTGGCGCAACGCTGGCCGCTCGATGCGCTCATGGAGGCCTGCCGCTACTACGTCGGGAAACAGCAACGCCGCATCTTCTTCGAGTGGACGCTCATCGCCGGTCGGAACGACACTCCGGAGCAGGCCCATACCGTCGGCCGCCTGCTGCACGGTCTTCTCGCCCAAGTGAACCTTATTCCGCTTAACCCGACCAGGAGCTATGACGGCGCGCCCTCCGACCGTGTCACCGCGCGGCGCTTTCAGGAGATTCTCGCCGGCTACGGCCTGCCCAGCACGGTGCGCCAGCGTCGGGGCATCGACATCGCTGCCGGCTGCGGCCAGCTGGCGACGCCCGCGCCGGGGGCGCAAAGGGGCGCATAAAGAAACATCCGGGCTAATTCTGCACTTTTTGTGCTTTTTTGCCGCCCACCTTCTCCAACTCACGCAACGCATCGGCGGCAATCCAGCGGGCCGACTTGGAATCTGTTTTCTGGATATCCTTTGCGGTGGCGATGGCCGCCCTTCTCAGGCGCGGGTTGCGCTTGCCGATCTGCCGCAGCGCCCAGTTGACCGCCTTCTTTACGAAGTTGCGACCGTCGACCGCTTCGCGCCGGATGACCGGAAGAAATTCGAGAAACACCGCATCAGGCAGTTCCTTCCGGTGCACGGCGAGGCCCGCCATGAGCACGAAACTGCAGCGCTTCACGAACTCCGCGCGGCGCCGGCTCCACGTGTGCGCTTTCTCGATGGCGAATGGCGTCCGGTCGAAGAGAACACAGCAGCACGCATCGGTGGCGCCCCAGTTGTCACAATCGCGCGCCCATCGCTCCATCTGCCCGCGGGTGACCTGCCGCGGATCGTCAACCAGCGCGGCGAGCACGCGCGCCTCGTGGATGCCGCTCGCCCAGAGCTCGAGGGCGAGCGCATGGTTGGGGCGATACCGGCGGGCAATCTCCCGCAGGACCGGCGCCTTGATCCCAAGGTGTTCCCCCTGGGGCGTAATCCCGTAGCGCCGTTGGCCCTCGATATCGCGCAGGCGGTGCAGCGTGCGCAGGTGGGCGATGATCTTCGCGGCGGTGGCCCTCACCGGGCCCGCACCGCCTCGGCCAGCTTCGCGAGCACGGGAATGGTTTTCTCGAATGAGAGACATGGATCGGTGATGCTCTGTCCGTAGACGAGCGGCCGGGTGCGGTAGTCCTGCGATCCGCCCAGCAGATTGCTCTCGAACATTACGCCGCAAATGGCGCGTTCGCCGGCGGCAATTTGCGCCGCGATTTCGGCGGCTACCGCCGGCTGACGTTCGGCATCCTTGCCGCTGTTGGCGTGGCTGCAATCGACCATGAGGAAGGGCGGCAGACCGGCCGCACGAAGCAACTCCCCGGCGGCGCGCACATGTTCTGCGGCATAGTTCGGCCCGCGGGTGCCGCCGCGCAGGACAAGGTGACAGCGATCATTGCCCGAGGTGCCCAGCACCGCTGGCGCGCCGTCCTTGGTGAGTGAGGGAAACCAGTGCGGATGCCGCGCCGTGCAGATGGCGTCGACCGCCACCTGCACATCGCCGTCGGTGCGGTTCTTGAAGCCGACCGGCATGGAAAGACCTGAGGCCAGCTCGCGGTGCACCTGGCTCTCGACGGTGCGCGCCCCGATGCCGCCCCACGTGACGAGTTCCGCGTAGTACTGACCGAGCGTCGTGTCGAGAAACTCGGTGGCGACCGGCAGGCGCAGCGCCGTAAGATCGATCATCAGTTTCCGCGCGAGCTTCAGTCCTTGATTGATCCGGAAACTGCCGTCGAGGTCCGGATCGTTGATGAGCCCCTTCCAGCCGACGATCGTCCGCGGTTTTTCGAAGTAGACCCGCATGACCACGAATAGTTCGGCGGCATGTCGCGCAGCCAGCTCATGCAGGCGCTCCGCGTATTCGTTCGCCGCCGCCGGATCGTGGATGGAGCACGGTCCGACCACGGCCAGCAGCCGGTCGTCGCGGCCGAGGATGATGTCCTCCACTGTGCGGCGGCTCTGCGCCACGAAAACCGCCCCGGCATCGTCGAGCGGCAACTCGCCGGCCAGGGCCGCGGGAAAAATCAGAGGGCGGGCGGCACGAATGCGAAGATCAGAGGTGGGTAAACGGGACATACAGAAGTGATGGATCGTCGGCTTACCACCCCAACGCCTGTTTCGCCTGCCTCACCGCCGGCGTGTCGGCGAGCACAGGCGGCGCAGGTGGTGCCGCGAGGCCGAGGCGTCGGGCGCGTGCGTGCAGGCTGAGCGTTAGCAGGGAGGCGAACTCCGATTCCGCCGCCGCCGCGCCAAGGCGAACCATTACGTCGGCCGGCAACACGAGCTGCGCTGGTGGCAGGATTTGCTTTTCACCGAAGAACAGCGTGAGCCCCGCGCCCAACGCCTCAATGTAGTCGCGCAACTTCGCTGGCGGCGCATAGCAAAGACCCTGACCGGCGGGGTGCGGCGTGAACTCCATGAAGGTGCGTAGTTGTGCGTTGAACTGCGCCAGGGCTTGGTCGGCTGTCGCCGGCGTCCAGCGCGCGGTGAACGCCTTGCGTTCGCGAAACTTTTTCACCTCCCAGAGGCGCAGCACGAACTCGTAGTCGGCGTGTTCCTGCCGCAGCGAACCGGTGAACACGTAATCGAGCCCGCCTTCGGTCGTGTCAACCAGCTGGCGGATGTGTTCCGGCGCCCACTCTGCGTCGAACAATCCGTATTGCTCCCGCCGCATGGTGGCGATCGCGGCGACAGAGGCGTAGCTGGCGCTGAAGAAAAGCGTTTCCGAAAGCCACAGCGGAATTCCGCGCGAGAGCCGGCCCAGTTCATCCTCGGGCCGCTTCATGTTCCCGGCTGGATCCTTCAACCCAAGCAGGGCCAGTTGGCCAAAGGCGACGCGCCGCAGCTTGCCTTCCTTCGGCGGCAGCAAGCCCGGGATGTTTTCAAGACCATAAAACCAGATGGGTTTGCTGATGCTCACCAAGTCGATCCTTGCCGTCGTAACGTCCGCCGGAGACCCGGGTGGTGGGGTCGGAACAATCGCCCCCTCGGTCTCCAGTAGCATCATGTCGGCGATGACGTTGGAGAAACCAAACAGGCGTTCCTCGATTTCTGGCCGGTTAAGTGCGAAGAGCAGGTCGAGCACGTGCTGCGCGGCCTGCGGTTCCCGCACGGCCAGATAGGCTTGGAGCAGGTTGATACCGGTCGCGGGACCGTGCCGCTGAGCGTCGTAACGCGGCGCGATGAGCTCGATGATTTCCCGCGTGCGGCCAGCCACGCCAAGGTCGCCGGAGATGGTCACAAGCACGTCCGGTCGATCCCCGGCGGTAGCGAGCACCTCCTCGTAGACGGCCATGGCACCAGCGAGGTTTTTGAGTTCCAAGGCCTCTCGCGCCTGCTTGAGGCGGGCAAGGGCTCCAACCCCGCTAGGGGGGGCTGTTTCAGGCCCTGGCGCGGGGGTGGGGGGCTGGATTTCAGCGGTGGGCTCCGTTCCTGTCGCAGGCAGTGACGCCGCAGGCAGTGGTTTAGCCGCGGCTGGCAAGCTGGCGGATTTCTTCGGGAGAAACCGGTCGAGTAATCCCATGGATTAAGAGGAAAGGCACCCGTGCCCCGCACGCGAAGCAAAATTTGCTCGTTTACGGTCGCCGGGTCTCAACCACTGGCGGGCCGGACCGGCTGCGCGGCCGGCGCGTTTACTTGCTGCGCAGCGCCGGAAGGGAATCCCTTAATGGTGCTCGATGAGTTCGCCCGCTGGATAACGCACTTTCTTCGCGGTTCCATACTTGTCGTCCGCGGCGCGGTAGCCGAGTGCGCAGGCACACACCGTGGAGTACCCCTTGGCCGGCAGGCCGAGCACCTCGTCATATTGGGCGGGGTCAAAACCTTCCATCGGGCAGGCATCGACACCGAGCATCGCGGCGGAGGTCAGCAAGTTGCCGAGGGCAATGTACGTCTGGCGTGCGGCCCATTCATTAACCCAAGCGCTGCGCGGCCCCTTGACGAGATCACCGACCATCATGTCATAGTAGCTCTGGAGTGAGCCCCGCGGCATGCCGCGGGAGTCGGTCGTCAGGTTGACGAACTTCGTCACGTCGGCCTCGGTCATGGTGATCTTCCGTGCGAAGACGACAAAGTGCGACGCATCGGTCACCTGCGGCTGGCCCCACGAGAGCGGCTTGAGTGTTTCTCGAAGCTTCGGATCGGTGATGACGAGGAAGCGGTAGGGCTGCAGGCCGTAGGAGGAGGGCGAGAGCACGAGCGCCTGTTCGAGCGCCGCCCAGGTGGCCGCGGGAATTTTCCTCGCCGGATCAAATTTTTTCGTGGCGTAGCGCCAGTTGAGCCGCGCGAGGAGCGTATTGGTGGATACAGTAGCCATAGCGGGGGTCCTTATGTGCGCATTGGGCGGAAAACGCAAATAAACCCGCGGCTTCCCGCTGGGCGGGATGTCGCCCGCGACTCCTCCGTTTACCGTTTGACCCGGAGGGGCGGGTGATTACTTAGCTGCGTTCCCAGCAGGTGAATCGCGTCTACATCAAAACCTACGGATGCCAGATGAACGTGCGCGACAGCGAGGCTGTCGCCGCGATGCTGCGCGCCCGCGGATATCGCCTTGTCCAACATGAGGACGACTGCGACATCATGTTGCTCAACACCTGCAGCATCCGCGACCGCGCCGAGCAGAAGGCCATCGGCAAGGCGGGTTACATGGCCGCGCGCAAGAAACGCCAGCCGCAATTCATCCTCGGCATTCTCGGGTGCATGGCGCAGAACCGCGGCGCCGCGCTGCTCGACCAGCTGCCCGACGTCGACCTCATCGTCGGCACCCAGAAGTTTCACCAAGTGCCGGGCTATCTCGACAACCTTCGCGCCGCCTGCGCGGCGGGCCTGCCCGTGGGCAACACGATCATCGATATCGCCGAGGAGGCCGGGTCGCAGAACACCATCCGCGACCATGTGCTGGCCGAGCGACCGGTCACCGCCTTTGTTTCCATCCAGCAGGGCTGCAACATGGATTGCACCTTCTGCATTGTGCCAAAAACGCGTGGCGACGAGCGCTCGCGCCCGATGGACGACATTGTGACGGAGTGCCGCACGCTGGTGGAATGCGGCGTGCGGGAAATCACTCTGCTTGGCCAGATCGTCACCAGTTATGGCCGGCGCGAGTATGCGCACGCCGGTGGAGTGACCCCTTTCGTGCAACTGCTCGAGCGACTCCACGAAATCGACGGCCTCGCGCGCCTCCGCTTCACCTCCCCACACCCGCGCGGCTTCAAGCAAGACCTCGTCGAGGCCTACGGCCGGCTGCCCAAGCTCTGTGAATACGTGCACCTCCCGCTTCAGTCGGGCAGCGACCGTATCCTTCGCGCCATGAACCGGCCTTATACGCGCGCGCGCTACCTGGAGATCGTCGAGGCCCTGCGCCGGGTGCGGCCTGACATGTCTTTCTCGACCGACATCATCGTGGGTTTTCCCGGCGAGACCGAGGCGGACTTCGCGCAGACCCTGGAGTTGTTCGAGGACGTGAACTATGACATGGCCTACATCTTCAAGTATTCCACCCGCACCGGAACGCCCGCGGCCACGCTGACCGGCCAAGTGCCCGCCGCAGTGAAGGAGGGGCGCAACCAGATTCTCTTGCGCCTCCTCGAGAAAAACTCCCGCCGCCGGAACCAGTCGCTCGTCGGCACCGTGCAGGAAGTGCTCGTCGAGGGTCCCGACAAAAAGGGGCTGCGTTACATGGGCCGTACGCGCGGCAACCGCCTGGTACATTTTGAGGCCACCGAGCATCTTATTGGCGAACTGGTACCCGTGCATATCGCGCGCGCCACCGCGAGCGCTCTCTATGGCGCGCCGGCCCTGGCCGGGGTGGCGCCTTGACCGTCCCTCGCCCCCCTGAAATATTGTTCCATTCAGTGGGTTCCGTGGGTTGAATCAATACACCACATGTCCCTTTTTCTCGCCACGCTGCTCCCCGGACTTTTTCTCACCGCGCTTGGCGCCCTGCTGCTGCTCAACAGCCCTGTGGTGATCTCCACCCTCAAGGCCCTCCCGCGTTCGCCGATCGGCACGCTCGTGCTTTTTGGCGGCGGTGTGCTGTGGTTCCTTTTCCGCGTAGCCAACATGGGCGCCGCCGACCGCATCATCGGCAGCTCGAATGTGCTCTGGGTGTTGGGCTTTGCCGTGCTTGGCGTGCTGTCGATCAAGTACGTGCCCGACTTCCTTGCTGTGCGCGGGCTCAGCATTCTCACCCTGCTCATCGCCACGCCGCTCCTCAACGCCGCCTTCATGGAGTACACCCATCCGCAACGGCTGTTCATGGTGACCCTGGTTTTTGCAGCCGTCATCGCCGCTCTCTACCTCGCCGCCTTGCCCTACCGGCTGCGTGATTTTTTCCAGTGGCTGTTCGCTACACCGGGGCGGGGAAGGGCGCTCGGTGCAGGATTGCTCGGCTACGGAATTTTGCTCAACGTGGTGGCGTTCACCTATTGACCCCCCGCGCCCATGACCCCCCCGCCGAAGGAAGTCCATGGCCTGTTGCTGCTGATCGCTGGCCCCACCGGCACCGGCAAGACGACGCTGTGTCGGCGGTTGATCGCCGACCACAAGGAGGTCGAACGCCTTGTTACCTGTACCACGCGGGCCCAGCGCGAGGATGAACAGCAGGGCGTCGATTATTATTTCTTAAGCAACGCCGAGTTTGACGAGGCGCTGGCCAATGATGAGTTCCTAGAATGGGCGCAGGTACACACTTCGCGCTATGGCACGAAGAAAAGCGCCGTCTTCAACAAGCTCGCCCGTAACGTCGACCTCGTGGTCAATGTCGACGTGCAGGGGGCGCGCGCCTACCGCCAGGCGTTCGAGGGCCACTCGACCATGCGCGGCCGGCTTGTGACGGTTTTCATCATGCCGCCGGACATGGAGACCATCTATGACCGCCTGCTCACCCGCGGGCAGGACTCGAAGGAACAGATCGAGCGGCGCATGAGGACCGCGCTTTATGAAGTGGAACAATGGACGCAGCAGGACTACTGCATCGTGACCGGCACAAAGGAGGAGGATTATGCCCGGCTCGAAAGCATCTGGCGGGCGGAGAAATGCCGCGTCTCCCGGTTGCGTCTGGCGGTGGCCACGGCCGACTCGCGGCTGCCGTTCAAAGACAGGTAAGCACCGCCTCGCTTAACGGGTTATTCGGCCAGTCACCTGAGATCAAGCCGCTAGAGCAGGGCGGTCGGCAACTCGTCGCTCATGGAAGCCGGCTTGGTGCGGCGGGGTCCGGCAATGGATTGTAGCCGCCGGGGCAGGTCCTGGGGGGCCAGAAAGAGGTAGCGGCGCCCTTCCTTGCCTGCGACCAGGAGCTCGCGCTGGGTTAGATCGAAAAGATCGTCCCGCGCCGTTTGATGGGTAACGCCATGACTGCGCTGGTGACCCGCGATCAGGTACCGCGTGTCCGGTTTGCGAAGGGCGTGCTCGATAACCGCCTGCTGGCGCGGGTTGAGTTCCGCCAGGCCCCGGAGCTTCTTTTTCGCCTCTTGTAATTCGTTTGTTTTGCGCACAACCCGGTCATGCAGCGCCCGCTCCGCCGCGCGAATGACCTCCGCCTGATGAAGGATGAAATAAGTGAGGTCGTTGTCGTCCGTCTCTGTGTGTAGGAAGACGCGCGCGTAGCGCGCCGGCGCCCGGAGCAGAACGTCCGAGATCGAGATGCATCCAAGGCGGGGATAGTTCTGCCGCAGCACTGCCCAACGAAAAAGGGTTCGGGCGATGCGCCCGTTGCCGTCGCAAAACGGACGATCATAAGCCAGCCAGAAGTGCAGCACGATCGCCCGGATGATCGGGTGGAGGAAAAAATCCGGCGCCTGGCCGTTGGCGAAGGCACACATCAGCTCCATGCGTCGCGGCAGTTCGCCGGCTGGCGGGGGCTCGTATTGAACCCCTCCCGCTGCGTCAATGATGGGTGAATTTTCCCCGTCTTGGCGGAAACGCCCGGCAGTTTCTGGTTTGTCCAGCGTGCCGGCGGTAATGCACCGATGAAGCTCGAAAATCCTTTCCGGACTGAGTTCGCGGTCCTGCCAATTCCAAACCCGCTGCAGCGCCAGGTGCTGGTTAAGTATCATCTGCTCGCTTCTCTCGCGCGGCCGCTGGCCATTGCGGAGCATTTCCTTCGCCACCGCATAATTCGTCGTGGCCCCGGCGAGCCGGGCAGACGCCATCGACTCCTCAAGAAGGGCGCTCGCATAAAATCGGTCAAATTCTTCCGGCCTGATCTCTGTTTCGCTCCCGCCATGATCAAGCCGGTGTAATATTTCAATCAGTCCATCCGGTATGTTGAATTTAAACGGACGCTTTTCGCGGTCGAAAAGGGCAATCGGGCGGAGTTTTGCCGTTCGTGCCAGTTTCAAGGCCGCCCACCATACTTCATGGCTAATGCCTTCTGGTTTTGCCCTCTGTTTCAATTCCTCCCAGTGCAAGTAGCAATCTTGCGGTGCTAATTTCTCGTGTGCTTCGAGAATCGCAGCCCATTGCTGGAGAACGACATCAAGAAATGTTGGTGGAGAAATCACAACTCGCGACATTTATCCTAATATATTTCTAATTAGGATATAACATTTATGATCATATCCTAATAATCAATTTGTTAGGATAAAATTAACCCAAACCATTGGGAGGTCAATTAAATCCTGTCTTGGACTAAACGGCGCCCCGCTTGGGCGAGTTGATCAGACTTGGATCTGCGGGCGCGCCGGTTCCGGCCAGTCCAAATGGAAAATTTTGCCGCGGGGTTGATCGATGCGCTCGTAGGTGTGCGCCCCAAAATAGTCGCGCTGTCCTTGGAGAAGGTTGGCCGGCAGGCGGGCGGTACGATAGCCGTCGTAATAGGCAAGCGCCGAACCGAAGGTTGGGGCCGCAACCCCGTATTGAGCAGCCAAGGCAACGATCTTCCGCCAGTTTTTCTGCGCTTCCTTTACTGTTTTGTTGAAGTAGGGGTCAAGGAGTAGGTTGGCCAGCTGGGGTTTCCGGCCATACGCCTCGGTAATTTTCTGCAGAAATATGGCGCGAATAATGCAGCCGCCGCGCCAGATCTGGGCGATGGCGCCAAAATTAAGCGTCCATTTATATTCCTTCTGGGCCTCGCGCATGAGTTGGAAGCCCTGCGCGTAGGAGCAGATCTTCGCGCAATACAGGGCGTCATGAATGGCTTGGATCAGGGCCGTCCGGGATCCGCGATATGGTTTCGTTGTCGGTCCCTTAAGAATTCTGGAGGCGGCGACTCGTTCGTCCTTGATGGCGGATAGGCAGCGGGCGAAAACCGCTTCGGCAACCGTGGGGGCGGGAACGCCCATGTCGAGTGCGTTGATGCTGGTCCATTTGCCGGTGCCCTTCTGTCCGGCTGTGTCCAGGATGACGTCGACGAGGGCTTTTGTTTTTGTGACTGGATCTTTCTGCTGAAGAATGTCGGCGGTAATCTCGATGAGGTAGGAGTCAAGCACCCCTTTATTCCATTCGGCGAAGACGTCCCCTATTTCGTCGGCCTTCATGCCGAGGAGGCGCCGCATGAGATAATAAGCCTCGCAGATCATCTGCATGTCCCCGTACTCGATCCCGTTGTGAATCATCTTTACGTAGTGGCCGGCTCCATCGGGACCAATGTAGGTGGCACAGGGCACACCGCCGGAGACGGGTTTTCCGGGTATGGCGCCCAAGATGGGGCGACCGGTCTTGGCGTCGACCTTGGCGGCAATGGCATTCCAAATTGGTTCCAGCTCCTTGTAGGCGGCGGGGTCGCCACCGGGCATGAGCGCGGGCCCGAAGCGGGCACCGGTCTCCCCGCCAGAAACGCCTGAGCCGATGAAGCGAAGCCCTTTTTCACGAAGGGCCTTTTCGCGCCGGATGGTATCGGTCCATTTGGCGTTGCCGCCATCAATGATAATGTCCCCCCGCTCCAAGAGCGGAACGAGGCTGTCGATGACGGCGTCGGTGGGTCCGCCCGCCTGGACGAGGAGGATGATCCTGCGGGGTTTGGCGAGCGACTGGACGAATTCCTGAAGGGTCGTTGTGCCGACGAGGCCGCCCGGCGTCCCGGGATTTCCAGCTACAAACCTGGTCGTTTTCTCGGTCGTGCGGTTGTAAACCGAGATCTGAAAGCCGTGGTCGGCAATGTTGAGTGCCAGGTTTTGACCCATCACCGCAAGACCGACGAGTCCGATATCTGCGTGCGTTTTGGGCATGCGAAAAAAATATTCCGGAACCCCGTCAAAAACCAATCAATTCCCTTGTCGTGGGCGGCCGATCGCTGCGGACAATCCCGGCTTCCCGCCGCTTACTTCCCCCATTTGGGGTTGGGAATGTAAGGCGCGATCGCGTCGATTATCGGGGTGAGAAATTTGGGCTCATTACGCTCATGAACCCACGTGAGCGTTAGCACCATCAGGGTCACCAAGACGATCATGGCTAGCAGAAACTTGTTCACCCTGGTCGCCAGCTTAACAAGAAGGATCACCGCCACCACAATCAGGGCGGCCAACCCAAGATTGATCAGATTCTTCTTGGGCAGATGCTGCAGTTTTTCAATGGCGTTGACGGCAAAGTAGAGCATGTCCTTTGACACTAATAATGCCGTGCGCGGATACGAGCCGATTGTGGCCCCCGGCTGGTTTTGCGTTTTCCTTCCTGCCCTCGTTCTTTTGTACCCCTGCCGGCGCCGTGGCTTATCCATTCCGAAGTTCCGGTGGCATAGTGCTCTTTTTTCCAGATGGGTACGCGCTTCTTCATCTCGCCGATGATGTAGCGGCAGGCGTCGAATGCCGCGTCGCGATGCTCGGCTGTCACGCCTGCCCAAACGGCAACGTCTCCGATCTGCAGAAGCCCGCGGCGGTGCACACACGCTGCTGAAAAAATGGCAAACCGCGCGCGCGCCTCGGCGATGATACGTGCCCCCACTTTTTCAGCGAGTTCGCCATAGGCCTCGTATTCGAGCGAACAAACCTTCCGGCGTTTATTGCGGCTGCGCACCCGGCCCTCGAACGACACGTAGCCGCCGGCGCGGGCATCAAGCAGTTCCCGCCTCAGGGTATCGGGGTCAAGTCGCGCGGATGAGATGCGAAACATGGAGAGGCCCTAGCCGCCCGCGAAGGGCGGTATGAAAATCACCTTAACGCCGTCCGCCAACGGGGCGTCCCACGCAGCGAAATCGTCGTTGATCGCCACCTTCAATCTCTCCGGCTGCAGCCTGAAGCCATGCCTCCTGCGCAGCTCTTTGTAGAGCGCGGCGGGAGTGGCGGCCTCGGTCACGACCTTTTCTTCAGCACGCCCGGCCTGCTCGCGCAGCGCGGCGAAATACCGCACCTGTATGTGTTTCATCGAGTCTGTCCGTTGCCTGGGCGTCCGGACCCGGCGTTGAGCCTGGCGGAAAAAATCCTGGTCGGCTTCTTGCCTTGGGAAAAAATCATGGGCCTGCCCGGTAGTTTTGTTTGCCCCCTGTCTTCTCGAGGAGCCGCACCTCCTTGATTACAATGCCGTGCGAAATCGCCTTCGCCATGTCGTAAAGCGTGAGCGCCGCCACGGTCGCTCCTGTCAGCGCCTCCATTTCGACCCCGGTCCTCGCGTGCGTCTGCACCCGGCAGTGGATGGTTACTTCGCTTCCGTTTTTCTCCGGTTTGATGTCAATCCTGCAGTCTTCGAGCGGCAGGGGATGGCAGAGCGGTATGATCTCGCTCGTCTTTTTGACCCCCATTACGCCGGCGAGTACGGCGATCTGGAAAATCATCCCTTTCTTCGTGGCGATGTCTCCATGCTTCAGCCGGGCTGCGAGACCCGCGGGTAGCGATACGACCGCCCTGGCATGCGCGGTGCGTTTGGTCACCGGCTTGCCGCCGACGTTGACCATCGCGGGACGGTTCTTCGTGTCGAGATGCGATACCATGCACGTTAATGTTGCGCTTTGCCGCAGGGGCGCAAAGGGATTTTACCACCCTGCCTGAGCGCGCCCGGCGCTATCACACCCATGTCCAGAACCGGCTGGCCGTACCGGCGGCATACTCAGCCTGTTCGGCGGTCAGCTCGATGAAACCATCCGTATCCGTGAGGCCGGTGAAGTCACCCGAGGTATTGAGCGGAACGGGTGTCGCCTGCTGCTCGCCGCGCGGACCTTGGGCGATTTTTACCGGCAGGAAACCGGCATGCTTCGGCTTCAATATGACCCGCTCCGTAAGCACCGCGAACTGCGGTTTCGCCGGGATGAGACCGCACATCTTCGCGAGCGCGGGCAATGCGTAGCGATGCAGGCAGATGTAGGAAGAGGCCGGATTCCCCGGCAGGGCGAAGACGGGCGTGCGCCGGGGGCTGAGGCCGAACCAGAACGGCTTGCCTGGCCGCTGCGCCACGCCTTGAAAGAGTTTCTTTACGCCGAGTTCGTCGAGCACCCGGGGCAGAAAATCAAACTTGCCCTTCGATACACCGCCGGTGAGCAGCACCACGTCATATTCCGCAACGATGTGCCAGAGGAGGTGCTCGATCTCGTGGCGCATATCATGCAGATGATAGCGCTCCACGCGCGGATGGCCGGCGGCAACGAGTGCGGCCCGCAACGCGTAATCGTTTGATCGGCGGATCTGGTGCGGCGCGACCGGGGAACTCACATCAACGAGTTCATCGCCGGTCGCGACCACGGCGATCTCCGGCTGCATTGTCACGGCAAGGTGGGCGTAGCCGCAGGCCGCGGCCACGGCGATTTCCCGGCCGGTGAGTCTTACGCCCGGCTGCACCACCACTGACCCGCTGGCATGGTCTGATCCCTGTCGGTGCACCGCCTGCCCGGCCGCGACGGTCGCCTCTGCGGCGATGGTTATGCAATCATGCTCGCGTGTCGTATCTTCGTAGGGCACGACCGCATCGGTGCCGCCGGGCAGCACCGCCCCGGTCATCACTTCAATGCAGGTGTCGTTGGCCAGAAGTGAACGTGGTATGGTGCCTGCTGCCTGCGCTCCCGCCACGCGGAACCGCCTCGTTCCCGCCAGCCATACGTCGTGCCGGAGGGCATAGCCGTCCATCGCCACCCGGTCGAACGGGGGCAAATCACGATCTGCCATGAGCGTTTGTCGCAGCACGCGGCCGTGCGCATTCACCAGTGGACAATCCTCGGCCGGGAGGGGAACGACCGCCTCCAGCACCTGTTTTTCTGCTTCAGCGACAGAAAGCATGGCCGGACTTTAACATGCCGCTTGTGGAGGGCACGGAGGAAATGTCGCTTCCCATGCTTTCATTCATGAACTCCGCGTGTGCCGCCCGGCCTTCTTCACCGCTGCGGGTGGTGCCGCGCCGCTGGGCAGTTACTTTTGATTCGCTTCTTTGCGCTTCCGCCGCTTTGCGTTTACGTCTTTCTTCTCATGTCTGTCCTTTGCGACCAGTACGCCCGGCCGCTGCGCGACTTGCGCCTCTCCGTGACCGACCGCTGCAACTTCCGCTGCCCCTACTGCATGCCGGCGGAAGTGTTCGGCCCTGACCATGCCTTCCTGAAAGAAGGGCAGGTCATGTCGCCCACTGAACTCCGCCGCCTCTTGCAGCAATTCCTGCGGGTGGGGGTGGAAAAGGTGCGGATTACCGGCGGTGAACCGCTTCTGCGACCCGACGCGCCCGAGTTGGTCCGTCTGCTCAAGCAGGACCTGCGCGTACCCGCCGTGGCGCTAACGACCAACGGCTGGCTGCTTGCGCGCGTCGCGCCCGCCCTGCACGCCGCCGGCCTTGATCGCTTGAATGTCAGTCTTGATAGTCTTCGTCCCGAAACCTTTGTTCGCCTGAGCGGTGGCGGGCAGGGTCTGAAGGTTGAGCGCGTGCTGCAGGGCCTCGCTGCCGCCGCGCCGCTTGGTATTCCCATTAAAATCAACATGGTGGTCCAGCGGGGGGTGAACGACGGCGATATTCCTGAGATGGCTGCGTGGGCGCGCGCGCAGGGCTTCACGCTGCGCTTCATCGAATTCATGGACGTGGGTAATTACAACGGCTGGTGCCGCGACCTCGTCGTGCCGGCACAGGAAATCGTGGCGCGCCTCTCCGCCTTGTGGCCGCTCGAACCCTGCAGTCCCACCTACCGGGGTGAAGTCGCCGCGCGCTACCGTTATTTGGATGGTCGGGGCGAGATCGGTCTGATCAGCAGCGTCACCGAGCCTTTCTGTCGCGACTGCCATCGCGCGCGCCTCTCGGCTGACGGAAAACTTTACACGTGTCTTTTCGCTTCAACCGGCTGGGATTTGCTGGGTGCGCTGCGTTCCGGCGCGAGTGATGAGGAGCTTTTTGCCTTCCTCTGCCGCGTTTGGCGCGGCCGGCTCGACCGCTACTCCGACGAACGCGCGGCGTTGCTCGACCGCCACGAAACGCGCCGGAAGATCGAGATGAGTTATATCGGCGGCTGAGAAACGCTTCCTCCGGCTTCTCGCCGTCGGTTGTCCTTATTGATATCGCGTCGCCCGGCCGAAGTAGTCGAGCATCCAGACCTCGCGCCAGACGCGGAAGCGGCCTTCGTAGGTCATCTTGCCAAATTCCTCGCGCTGGTCGTGCGGCAGGAGAAAGCCAAGTTCGGTGTTGAGTCGCTCGAGTTCGAACTGCTGCTGGTTGAGGTCCTCCACCGGTTCCACCGCCCACGGCACCGTTGTTTCGCCTGTGGCGGCAAGGCGCCGCTGGTGTCGCTCCAGAAGCCGGGGTAGGTTGCGACTCCACGGATTTCTTTCTACCAGCCAGTTTTCGGGATAGAAACCGCCGAAAGGCAGATAGAGATTGTCGGTGACGTAGCGCAGCCCGTCGGTCGTGCGCGTGGTGAGCGTGTAACACACGGAGATCGCCCCGTTGGCCTGCGGGACGAAGGTCACCTGGATGCGGGTTCGCGCCTCGTGATCCTGATAGATGGAGAGCCGGAGGTAGATGCCGCCGCCGATCTCGGCCTTCAGCGCCTGCACCTGCGTGCATTTGTTGGCCCGCAGCCATTCCCGGACCTTGAGCAGCCGGGGGTGGGTGGGCCACTCTTCGCCGCTGGTGTTGACAGCGTAGCGGGGGAAAAGCGGAAGCGGGCTCTGACTGAGCGCGGAAATTGCGATCCAGTTGTAAATCGTTTCCAGAAGAAACCAGAGGAGAAACAGGGCCGCGGCCAGCACCCAGAACGGCCGGGTGCTCCAACCCCATTCGATCGCCAGGAACGCCCCGCCAAAGGCGAACAACAGCCAGCGCAGCCAACGCACGAAGATGGCAATCACGGGTGAGGCCAGGCGCTGGTTGAGCGAGAATAGCACCAGCGAGAGGATGGCGGCCGCCAGCAGAAAATAGACGGGATCGAATTCCACGGTGAGTGCAAAAGGAAGAGAACGCCCGCTGCCGAACTCCTGGCGCCCCGCCCGGTGGTGGCTGCCGGATTTTAACTCAGCCGCACCGGCATGATGACGCAAATAAAGCTTTCCAGCGTCTTGAAAACACCCGGGCTGACTTCGTCCTTCAACTCAAAGAAAACTTCATCCTTGGTGAGCGCCCGCAATGGATCCATGACGAACTGCGGGTTGAACGCCACCTGAAGATCTGGCCCGCTGTAGGAGATGGCCATCGCTTCGTGTGATTCGCCGAAGTCGGGACTCGCTGCCGTGATTTCCAGCAAATTGCTGGTGAGCTTGATCTTGACGGAGTTGGATTTCTCACTGCACACGAGCGCGGCGCGATGAACACATTGCAGGAAGAGTTCGCGTTCCAGCTTGATGCGTTGATGGGTTTCCTTGGGGATGACCTGCTGGTAGTTGGGATAGTTGCCCTCCACGACCTTGGAGAAGAGGTAGATGTTCTCGACCAGCCCGCTGGTGTCCTTTTCCGTGGCGATCTGGAAGGACGCACGGCGTTCGTTGAACGAGACCTTGACCTTGGCGCCCTTGTCGAGCAGCCGCAGCAGCTCCCCCACCGTTCTTGCCGGGAGGATGATGCTGCCGGCGCTGGCAGCGGGAAACTCCAACTCCTTGCTGATGAGCGCTAGGCGGCGGCCGTCGGTGGCCACCAGCGAGAGTTTTCCATCACGGAAATTGAAATAAACTCCGTTGAGGATATAGCGTGTTTCGTCGGCGGACTGCGCGTAGGCGACGCACTTGAGCATGGTGACCAGCTCTGCTTGCTCGAGGGAAAACGACTTGTCATCGCCGAATTCCGGCAGTGGTGGAAACTCCTCCTTTCCAATACCCATGATGCGAAACTGCGAGCCACCGGAGGCGAGTTTCACTTGGTGATTGGGCGAGGAATCTAACGCGACGTCGATGTTGGGCAGTTCACGAACGATGGTTGCCAGCCGTTTGACGGGCAGAGTGACAGAGCCTGTCTCTTTTACCTCGGCCTTGATTTTACAGCGGATACCCAAGTCGAGATTCGTAGTGGTCAGGGAAATATGGTCCTTTTCCGCTTCGATCAGGACATTGCTGAGGATCGGCATCGTGGCTTTGGAACCGACAACGTTGAGCACCTGCTGCAAGCCGTTGCTGAAATGGTCACGGTTGATTTTAAACTTCATGAGGGGAGGGACGATTGGACCGAAACGCTGAGTAACTAACAAAGGGCAATCAGAGAGGGATTCAATAAGGAATTATTCCATCTTATTATGTTCGGTGAATTGGACCAACAACCAAGTGTGAAGACTCGTTTTACGCTCGGAAAGGAAGGAAGGGGGAAGTTGTGGATAAAATCGTGATAGATGGCCAAGAAACCAGGGGTTATTCACGAGCTTGAACAACCCCGGGGGTTATTGAACGGATATTGGAGGTTTGTTCACGGATTGTTTTCGCTGGAGGCGGAGCCGGCCGATCAACTGCGCGCGCCGGATAGAACGGAAAAGACCGAAAAAAACATAGACGAAAAAGAGCATCACCAGCGCGATCTCCTGCAACCAGAAGATGACACCTGCCACGACAATGATTAAGACAAAAGTGCGAAACCGGGTCTTGGTCTGCCAGTCCACCTGCTTGAAACTCGGATAACGGATGGTGCTCACCATGAGCAGGGCAATCAGCAACAGCAGCACCGGCAGGGCTAGCGTCAGTTTGTGTAATTCCCGATTGTCTTCGGAAAGATGCAGCAGCAGGAGCACCAGAGAAGCCACTGTTCCAGCCGCCGCCGGGACGGGCAGACCGATAAAATCTTTGCTGCTATCCTTGGGGGTGTGGAGGTAAGGGTTGGTAATGACATTGAAGCGCGCCAACCGGACCGCCGCGCAGAGCAGGTAGACAAAACCGACGAACCAGCCGATCTGGCGGAACAAGGGGAAGCCCTGGGTGGGCGAAAGAATCAAAAAAAACATCATCAGGGCCGGGGCGACACCGAAGGACACCACATCCGCCAACGAGTCGAATTCCGCGCCAAAGAGCGACTCGCGGCCCCCCAGCCGCGCCAGCCGGCCGTCAAGCGAATCGAAGATCACCGCCGCAAGGATGAACCACACCGCCTGGGTATAGAGCGCGGCAGGCGTATGCGCATAGGTGCCGGGCGCCATCGTTTCCAGCCGGGCCTGAATGCATTTGATGATCGCGACAAAGCCGCAAAACAGGTTTCCGGCCGTCATCAGATTCGGCAGGAAGTAAATCCGGCTGGCCTGCGTGACGTTGTAGGGATTCTCCCGTGATTCGAGGTCGGGCATGGCGTGTAAGTAAAAAGGCAGCAACCGGGCGAACCGCACCGAAGCCACCAACACATTACTTCTTGGGCGTGGTCAGGCTCTCCAGATACTTCCAGAATTTTGAGTGTTGTTCGAACAGCTGCTGCTCCGACACGGGCAGTTTCGTTCGGAAGAGGAAATCCTCCAAGGAGGCCTTGTGCAGGATGTAGTGCGTATGCAAGGTTTCGCTGCGAACCGTGAAATAGAAGCGGAAGTCATCCGCACGAAGCCGGTAGAACACTTTTCCTCCACGGGAAAAACGACCGAGCGGCTCGCGCGGATGAGCGAGATCGCCCGGAGTCAGCCGGCTGATTGGCTCGATGGCGGCGAGCTGCGCGAGCTTGTCCAGTTTGTTCAGCTCGCGCATGCTCTGCTCGGAAAAAGTCACTTGATACATGGTTTCAGGCGGCACTCCCGTTTGCCGTGGTCATCCCGGAAGCGGCGGGTGTTGATCATACATACCCCTTTATCCACCAATTCAGCAAGACCACAAATGGAGGGGCGGGTGAATCCCGCCGATCGCCCGGACAATCAAGCACCGGCTTGTGGCTGGTGCCGCAGTAGGCAGGGGGAGGGGCCGAAATCGATTCTGCCGTATCCATCACCACAGTGGCGCGGCTGGCCACAGCAAGGCAAAGACAGGATTGCGCCGGACGAACCACCGGCGCCCCTTGTGTCCCAGGCATATCCCTATTGCTCTTGCTGCAGGGGTGCGCTTTCGCGGGCGAGTGGCTGCATTTTCCGCCCGTAGTTTGCCTCGACCTTGATCAGGGCGGTGGCCACGAACGACGGGATCGTTGCGATGCAGACCCAGATGAAGAATCTCACATAGCCGAGATGGTCCTGAATCCAGCCCGCCGGCAGGCCGGGCAGCATCATGCCCAGCGCCATGAAACCCGTGCAGATGGCATAATGGGCCGTCCGGTGCTCACCCGCGGAGACCATCATCATGTAGACCATGTACGCAGTGAACCCGAAGCCATAGCCGAACTGTTCAACCGTCAACGCACCGCCGATGACGGCGAGGGTTTCCGGCTGCTTCAGGGCCAGAACGACAAAGACGGCAAGGGGCAGGTGCATGCTGATGAGCATCGGCCACAACAGGCGCTTGAGACCGAAGCGGGAGATGGTGTAACCACCCGCGAGGCCCCCGAGCAGAAGCGCAATGATGCCGATGGTGCCGTAGAGAAGGCCAACTTGCCGCGTGGTAAGTCCCAAGCCGCCGCCGGCGCGCCCGTCGAGAAGGAAGGGGGCCACCAGCTTCAGCAACTGGGCCTCCGCCAGCCGATAGAGAAGCAAAAACCCCAGGATGACTTTGATGTCTCTCTTTCGGAAGAAGGTCGCGAAGACAGACAAAAAGTCCGCCACCGGGTGCGACGTGGGGCCGGCGGGTCGGTCGCCAGCCGGCCGGGGCAGGACGACAAGATGATACAGGCCCGCCAGAACGAAGAGCGCCGCGAGCAAGAAAAACACACCAGCCCAGGCCCGGCGCGCATCACCCATGGTCTCTTGCAGACTGCCTGCCAGATAAACGAGACCGCCCTGACCGGCGATCATGGCCAGCCGGTAGAAGGTGCTGCGCACACCGACAAAAGCCGCCTGCTGATGCGGCGGTAACGCGAACAGGTAAAAGCCATCTGCCGCAATATCGTGGGTGGCGGAGCTGAACGCCAGGAGCCAGAAAATGGCGAGGGTGGCCCGGAACAAGAGCGGCGCCGGCACCGTGAGGGCGATCATGGCAAGCGCGGCCCCGATCACGAACTGCAGGGAGACGATCCAAGAACGCTTTGTCCGGAGCAGGTCCACCAGAGGCGACCAGAGCGGCTTGATGACCCAGGGCAGATACAGCCAGCTGGTGTAAAACGCGATGGCGGTGTTCGATATTCCGAGGCCCTTGTACATGATGACCGACACGGTCATGGCGACCACATAGGGAACGCCCTCGCAAAAATAGAGCGTTGGAACCCAGCGCCACGCACTTGGCGCACCCGGCGAATGACTCGGCATGCCCACGGGGATTGGTGCGGACAGTGGTGGTCTGCCGGCTCCGCTGCAACGATAGATCGCTTGCCCCGCCCAATGCTGCCGCGCGGCCCAACCAACCTTGCGATCACCTCCCCGGACCGCACGGATTTCGGCAGGCGCTTCGCCGGTCTCGTGCCCGTGACCAGCCCGTCCTGATCGTTTACATCGCGCAACAGAAGCACCGCGCCAAACGGATCACCGCAGGCGCCCCGAAGGGATGAATCAGCGCGCCGTGGTTGCGCCACAACGCCAGGCTGGTCAAACCCTCAGGTAGGGGTGCGGGTCAGTTCAGCGGACGGGCGCGATAGTGGGTATGCAGCAGGTGGTGAGACTTTTCGCCGAGGGGCTGGCCAAGGAAATTCCGGTAGAGCAGGGCGACCGACGGATTCTCGAGCGACACGCGCAACCGCTTGCCCTCGTCTTCGGCAAAAATAGCCTTCATGCGCGCCAGGCGCACCTCGTTAGTGGTGAAGCGGGGCTGGCCGCCGCCGCCGATGCAGCCGCCGGGGCAGGCCATCACTTCGATAAAATGGTAATGGGCCTCCCCCGCCTGCACTTTCTGGATGAGGCGCTCGGCATTGGCCAGGCCGTGGGCCACGGCGAGGTTGAGGGTCTGGCCCTCCAAGAATTTCCACTCCGGGACCGCGCCGGGAATGGTGATCGAGAACTCTTTCACTCCCTCCAGCCCGGCAATCGGGGTCATATTCAGCTTTTCGAAGGGGAAGGGACTGCCGGTGACCACACACCACACCGTCCGCAGGGCCGCCTCCATTACGCCGCCCGTGTTGGCGAAGAGGTCGGCGGCACCCGAACTCAGGCCCAGGGGCAGGTCCATCTCTTCATTCGGCAGGGCCAGGAAGTCGACGCCCGCCTGGGTGATCATGCGCCCCGCCTCCCGGGTGGTGAGAACCGCGTCAACATCCTGGACGCCGCCGGCGTTCATTTCGGGCCGTTGGGCCTCGAACTTTTTGGCCGTGCACGGCATCACCGACACCACGAAGATATCTTCAGGCTTACGGGCGATCTTTTGCGCATAGTAAGTCTTGGCGAGGGCGCCGAACATCTGTTGGGGCGACTTGGCGGTGGAGAGGTTGGGCAAAAGCTCGGGATGAAAATACTCTGCGAATTTGATCCAGCTCGGGCAGCAACTGGTGAATTGGGGCAGGCCCGCCGGAAGCTTGGCAACCAGTGCCGTCTTGAGGCGCAGCAATAGTTCAGTCCCTTCTTCGAGGATCGTCAGATCGGCGGCGAAGTTGGTGTCGAACACGCGGTGGAAGCCGAGCCGGCGCAGCGCCGCCACCATCTTGCCGGTAACCAGGGTGCCCGGAGGCAGGCCGAAGCATTCGCCAAGCCCGGCGCGAATCGCGGGCGCAGTCTGCACGATGACATGCTTGGATTTGTCACTCAAGGCGGCCCACACCTTCTCAATGTGGTCCTTCTCGGTGATGGCCGCGGTTGGACAGACCGCGGCACACTGGCCGCACTGCACGCAGGCCACGCTGGCGAGCTCGTGACCGAAGGCCGGGGCCGCAACGCTCTCGAAACCGCGATCCTGCGCCCACAGGGCCCGGGTGGCCTGGATCTCGCTGCACACCGTGATACAGCGCCGGCACATGATGCATTTTGAGGAGTCGCGAGCAAGGGCCGGGGTGCTGGTGTCGATCAGGCGCTGATGCAGCGCGCCGGTGAAACGCAGTTCGCGCACGTCAAGATCGCGGGCCACGGCCTGCAGTTCGCAGTCGCTTGAACGCCCGCAGGTCTGACACTCGCCGCCGTGGTCGGAGAGCAGCAGTTCGACCACGGTACGACGGGCCGCGCGCACCTTGGGGGTGTTGGTGCGCACCGTCATCCCCTCGGCGACCGGGCTGGAGCAGGCGGCGGCCAGCGTGCGGGCCCCCTCGACCTCCACCAGGCACACCCGGCAGCCGCCAATGACCTGCACGCCCTCAAGGTAGCACAGCGAAGGGATCCTGATTCCCACCGTGCGCGCCGCATTCAAGATGGTGGTGCCCCGGGGAACCTCCACATTGGCATTGTCGATGGTCAGCTTTGGCATCGCGTTCCTTTTCCGAGGTCAGTTCTTGTCGCGGAAATCGCAGCGCAGGCAGCGCTTCGCTTCGCAGACCGCAACAGATTCAGTCCAGGGCAGCTCGACTTCGTTGAAGTTGTTGCGGCGCCGCTCGACGGGCAGCAGTTCCATCCTTGCGCGCGGGTATTTGACCGGATCGGCGTTGGGGTCAAAGGGGACGGCGCATTCCTTGTCCTTGCGCCAGAAGGCGTGCTCGGCGCCGGTGAGTTGGGCGTCGATGGCCACGGCGGCGCGCTCGCCGCCGGCCACCGCTTCAACCACCGAAGAAGGTCCCGTGGCGGCGTCGCCGCCGCTGTAGAGCCAGTCAAGCGAGGTGCGGCCCGTGAGCGGATCGGCGGCGATGAAGCCGTCCTGGGTCGGGGTTACCGCCAGACCGGCGAGAAGCACCGCCGATTCAAGCTTCTGCCCGATGGCGGTGATGATTTGGTCGGCCGGCACTACGTAGGGCTCCTCAGCGGTGGCCATGGGCCGGCGGCGGCCACTGTGGTCGAATTCGCCCAAGGCCATGGCTTGGCACCGCACGCCGCAAACCCGGCCGTTTTTAGCCACGATTTCGACCGGCGTTGTCAGCGTCTTAATCACCACGCCTTCGTGCTCGGCCTCCTCGATTTCCTCGGCGTAAGCCGGCATCTCCCCGCGGGCGCGGCGGTAAAGCACCGTGACCGAACGCGCGCCGAGGCGCACCGCCGTGCGAGCGGTGTCAATCGCGGCGTTGCCACCACCCACCACCACCACTTCGCGGCCGATGGGTGCGGTGCCGCGGATGTTGTACTCGCGCAGAAAACGGATGGCGTCGTCCACGCCCCGGAGCTCCTCGCCCGGCACGTCCAGGTGCAGCCCGGCGGGCGCACCCACCCCCAGGAAGACCGCCTCGTAACCCTGGTCGCGAAGACCCTTGAGCGTGAAGTCACGACCCAGGCGCTGGTTGGTCTTGATGGTGACACCCAGGCGTTCGATCATACGCACCTCGAGCGAGAGGATTTCGCGCGGCAGGCGGTAGGCGGGAATGGCTTGTACCGGCATGCCGCCCGGGCGCGATTCGCCCTCGAACACCTGCGGCCGGTAGCCGAGACGGGCGAGAAAGTAGGCGCACGACAAGCCGGCCGGGCCGGCGCCGATGATGGCGACCTTGCGCGTGGCGTTGGTTTCGTTTGGACGGAACTCCGGAAGCTGGAGGGTGGTCTCCTCGTCGACCATGAAACGCTTCACGCCGCGAATCGACAGGGGCTCGTCCACCGTGCCGCGGCGGCATCTGTCCTCACAGGTGTGGAAGCACACGCGGGCGCACACCGCCGCGAAGGGGTTGCGCTCGCGATGCAGGCGGAGGGCCTCGGCGATGCGTTTCTCGCCCACCAAGGCGAGGAAACCCGGCACATCAACATTGGCCGGGCAGGCGCTCTGACAGGGGGCGCGCACCAGATTCGGACACACGCCGGCCGGGCAGCGCTTTTCCCGGATGTGCGCCTCGTACTCGGCGCGAAAGTAACGGATGGTGGACAACACCGGGTTGGGCGCGGTCTGTCCCAAGCCGCAGAGCGAAGTCGCGCGGATGATACGACCAAGCTCTTCGAGCCGTTCAATGTCACCCTCCTTGCCCTTGCCCTCGCAGATGCGGTTGACGATCTCGAGCATGCGCTTGGTGCCGATGCGGCAGGGCGTGCACTTGCCGCAGGACTCGTCCTGAACGAAGTCGAGGAAGAACCGCGCCATGTCCACCATGCAGGTATCCTCGTCCATGACGATGAGACCGCCCGAGCCCATGATGGCACCGAGTTCCTGCAGTGACTCGTAATCGACCGGCACGTTGAGGTGCTGGCGCGGAATGCAGCCGCCCGAGGGGCCGCCGAGTTGCGCCGCCTTGAAGCGCTTGCCGCGGGGGATGCCGCCGCCCAGTTCGTAAATAATATCGCCCAGCGGCGTGCCGATCGGGATCTCCACCAAGCCGGTGTTTTGCACCGCGCCCGCGAGGGCGAAGACCTTCGTGCCCCGGGATTTCTCGGTGCCATAGGCGGCGTACCACGCGGCGCCGCGCGTCAGAATGATCGGAATGTTGGCGAAGGTCTCGACGTTGTTGAGCAGGCTCGGCTTGCCCCACAACCCGGCCTGCGCCGGGAAGGGCGGGCGCGGCCGGGGTTCGCCGCGATGGCCTTCGATCGAGGTCATCAGCGCGGTTTCCTCGCCGCATACGAAAGCCCCCGAGCCCATGCGTATCTCGAGATCGAACGAAAAGCCGGCGCCGAGGATGTTGGTACCCAGATAGCCGCGCGCGCGCGCCTGGCCGATGGCAATACCCAGGCGCTCCACCGCCAGCGGGTATTCGGCGCGCACATAGGCATAGCCCTGCGAGCCGCCGATGGCGAAGCCGGCAATGACCATGGCTTCAATCACGCTGTGCGGGTCGCCCTCGAGCAGGCTGCGGTCCATGAACGCGCCCGGGTCGCCCTCGTCGCCGTTGCACAGCACGTACTTCACGTCGCCCTTGGCCATGCGGCAGAGCTCCCACTTGAGGCCGGTGGGGAAGCCGGCGCCGCCGCGGCCGCGCAGACCCGAATCCTTGACGACTTCGATCACCTGCTCCGGGGTCATCGCGGTCAGCGCCTTGTACAGGGCCTCGTAGCCGCCGTGCGCAAGATAATCGTCGATACTCAGAGGATCGATGATGCCACAGTTGCGCAGGGCGATTTTGACCTGCCGGTTGAAGAACGGGTTGTCTTGAACCCGCACCAACGGCTCGCCGGTCTCGGTCTTGCGCCACACCAAGCGGTCGACCACTTCGCCGCAGCGCACCGTCCGCTCGATGATGTCGTCGACGTCTGCGAGGGTGATTTTCTGGTAGAGAACACCCCCGGGCTGGCAGATGAGCACCGGGCCGCCGGCGCAGGGACCAAGGCAGCCAGTCTCCACGACCTTCACCTGGGTGAGACCGCGCCTGGCGAGGGCTTCCTTAAGAGCCGCGCCGAGGGAAAGGGCACCCGCGGCGACGCAGCCGGCACCGGCGCACAGGTTGATGCATGTGATATTGGGCATGGAGGCCGTATCCCTTGCAGATGGATCCCGGGGCAGGCGGGCTTACTGGTACTTCTGGAGGATGGCAGGAATGTTGTTCAGCTTGATGCCTTGGTGGACGGTGTTATCGACCAGGCAGGCCGGCGCGATGCCGCAGGCGCCAATACAGCGCGCCACCTCGAGGCTGAATTGTCGGTTCGGGGTGGTTTGACCGACGTCAACGCTCAGGGCGTGCTTGAAGGTCTCAAGCACGCGTTTGCCGCCGCGCACGTAGCACGCCGTGCCGAGGCAGACACGGATTGTGTGTCGGCCGCGAGGGGTGGTGGAAAAGAAGCTGTAGAATCCCACCACTCCCGCGACCTCGCTGTAGGATTTGCCGAGGCCGGAGCAGATATGCTTGAGGGCGGGTTCCGGGAGGTAACCGAAAAGGCCTTGGGCGATCTGCAGGACCGGAATAAGCGCGCCGGGGAGGTGGCGGTATTCGGCGATCACCTCGTCGAGGCGGGCGAGGAGTTCCGTCTCGTTCGCCTGTTCACCACCGGCGCAGGAGCAGAAGGGCGCGATCATGGGGTCTCCTTGTGACTAATGGGAAACCAGATTTTAAGAAAGGGATTTTAGGGAACGGTGGCAGACGTGAACGCAAGCGGGGCGGAAAAGAGAAAGCTTGAAGGGCGGCGGCGACTGATGCCAAGCGGCCTCCATGAGAATCGTTGAGTAAAACGGCACGGAAAAAAGGAATCAGGTGCGCTAATGAACCAAACCCACAAGTAGCCGGATGCGCGCGCCTTCCGGGGAAAATATAAGCGAAGCCGGGCGGCGGACCGACAAACGACACGCAGGGGACCACCGCAAGAGTGACAACACAGGAAAAAATCGCGGGAACCAGGAGCGGGCGCTTGCGGCGCAGACGCGCAAAGACCGGGGCGACCGCAACCAACGCTTGCGGCCATCCATGGCGGGGTTTCAGTGGGATGATCTTTGAAACCCAACGACAAAGAATCCGGGAATAAAACCGACTTCACCCTGCATTCGCCGCAGACGGGCACCGACTACCGGATTTTTGTCGAGGCACCGGACGCGAAGCAGGAACCATGGCCGGCGGTGGCGTTCATGGATGGCGATGATCAATTCCGTTTTGCGGGTGCGGCATACCGCACCCCGCAAACAACGGAAAGGGTCGGGCCGCTGCTGCTGGTCGGGGTCGGCTACGGGGCGAGCTACACCAAACCGGGCAACCGGCGCATTCGTGATTACACGCCCACGGCCATGGCGACCGAGCCGGGCAGCGGCGGGGCGGACGCGTTTCTCGCCTTTCTCACGGATACGCTCTGGCCTGAACTGGGATCACGCTATCCGCTGCACGGAGATTTGCGCGGACTCGCCGGCCACTCGCTCGGTTCCCTGCTGGTGCTGTACGCGCTGTTTCAGCGAGAACTTTTTTTCAACTGCTTTCTCGTCAGTGCGCCTTCCCTGTGGTGGGATGATCACGCGCTGCTCTGCCACGCCGACCGTCTCCAGCGCACCGGGGTCGCCCTGCCGGCACGCGTGTTTTTCGGCTTGGGCGAGAACGACACGCCGTCAATGACCGGGGATCTGGAAAGGATCGAGGACCAGCTTGCCGCGCGACCGTTTCCGCGGCTGGAGGTAATCAGCCGGCGTTTTTCCAGACGCGACCATTACAACGTGCTGCCGGAAGCCTTTCGCGAAGGCTTGCAGCGGCTTTTTGACTGACCGCGCGACGCATTGAGGTCTAACGACCCGCGCGCTTGGGCGCGGGGTGGAAAGAGTCAATAGTTAGAAGGTGTAAGAGTAGTTGATCGTAACAATGCCGCGACCAACCGCCGCGGTATTCTCCACCTTTGGCGTGCTGCCGGCTTTCAAGAAGTTGCCGGAGCCCTTCGTGTAGGCGACGCCCAAGATGAGTTTCGAGGCATAGCTGATGGCAAATGGGGCGGAAACACCAAGGAGGTAGTAATTACCCCAGCTCTTGACCGCGGGATTCGCCCCATTGGCGGCGTCGCGGACAATGAACGTCCCCGCGGTGGCGTTCCAATCAAGTTCAGTGCCGAGAGCTTTCAACGGGAGGGCAGCGGCGATGTTGAATTCGTACGTGGGTCCCTTGAGCACCACGTCGTAGTAGAATTTGGGCGTGAATCTGATCCCGCAAACCGTGTAGTTGAAAGCGATATTGGGTTCGAACCTCGACCGGTAGAAGCCGTTGCGCGTGTCGGCGCTGGGATAGTTGTACCACGTGAAGGCCGGCGCGACGCTGAGGGAATCGTTCACTGTTATGGTATAGGAGCCGTAAGGGTCGATTTCCGGATCTGATTGACCAGCAACTTTGTCCTTGAGCGGAAAGTTACTCCAGACACCCACGGCGAAATTGCCGGAGTCGACTTCGATCATCGGCTCAAATGACAGTCCGCCCAAGCGGGCGCCGCGGAACATGTATTGCGATGCGATCGCCGGCATCAGCACCACGGACACCCCGGGAGCAGCCGGCCCAACGGCGCTGGGGGCGGCCGGTGCCGGTGTTGTGGCCGCGGCTGGTGCAATCTGCGCCTGAAGGCAATTAACCAACACGAGCAGCGCGAGGAGCCCAACGGACAATGGACGCAGACGTATCTTCATGGGGGCGCTTGCAGTTTGATGTGAATGACGCGAAGCGTGGCCCCCGAGGTCCACACTGGCTGCCGACCGGGGACGACTGAGTTCGGCCTTGCCGGGCCGGCCGCATTCCGCGGGCGGAGGGATCGGCGCCCACGCGCCTGTTCTTGGGAAGAGGCGAGAACGGCACGCCGGCGATGATTGCCAAACCCGAGTTGCCGGAAGCGCAACTCGCGGCACAACCGTGTCCCCAACGCAAGGTGATCAGCCGACGTTTTCCCAAGCGCAATCATTACAGCGTGCTGCCGGACGCCTTCGTCGCCGGCGCGCAGGTGTTGTTAGGCTGAGCATCGCACGACCGGCCGCCAGCAAAAAAGCCGCAGGGCGCGTGAGAGATTGCTCACACCAGGTTGTCGCCTTGGTTCACAGATAACCGCGCGGCTGATAGCCGTTCATGTCAAAACGTTAACACTGCATCCACGCCGAAGGTGAACTGGTTCTTGTGCGACGAATCGATGAACGGTGTCGTGCCATTCAAGGACTTGTCGTAGCGCACTTCGGGGCGGATGATTAGACCCGCGAACGGCTTGGAAACGCTGGGCACCTTGATGTTGGCCCCGAGCGTCAGGGCTCCGTAGGTTGTGGCACCGCCGCCGACCGTCCGCGCATTCAGGTTGGGATACCCGGTCAGGAGATTCATGGCGTCATCGTTGGCCGCAATCTGGGCGACAAAGAATCCTTCGGAGTCGCGCCACGCCTCGCCGCGCAACGCGACGCTGACCGTATCGCTGACGGTCTGCTGAAAATAAATCGCAGCGCCCTGGCCGCTCGCTTTCGCGGCGGCGTCCTTGGCGTAATTAAGGTCCACGATCACGCTCTGCTTATCCGAGATGGTGTACGTAAAGGTGAGGTCATTGAGGTAGCGCAGGTCCTTGTTGTCGTGCGGCGTTTCCGGACCGATGTGCACGCTTAGAAGCCCCGTAATTTTGCCACCCAGCAGTTTGTTGAAACCGATGCCCCCGTGAAAGGAAACCGCCCCGTTGTTATCGGTAAGGGCGGTATTAACGCCTCGCGTGATGCCGGCCATGAGATCAAACGTGTCCGAGGCGTGAAGGGTGGCGAGGACGCCGGTGTGTTGGAAGGGAATCCCGAAGTTGAAGATGTAGGTGTGCGAATAGAAGAGGTTGCTGCGCGGGTCGATGGTTTCCGCACCTTCCAGGGTCACAAATTTCCCGGCCTTGACATCCAAACCCCCGCTGGAAACCACCGGGAAATGCAGATTGAGATACAGCTCGGTAACGTCCGGCTGATTTCGCATGTTGGAGGCGTTGTCGAGCAAGCCGAGGCCATGAATGAAACGAGCGTCGCTGCCGTATATCGCCTGGGCCTTGAATCCCCAATCAAACGTTGAGGTATCTGAGCCAAAGGTCCGCTCGGCCGTGACAGCCAGTTGGTTCAGGAGAAGCTCATCAGCGGCATTATCGAACAGGCGACCGAAATTTTGGCGGTCGTTTGGTCGGGTGCTGTTCAGGGTGATGGCGGTGTCGATCCAGCCATAGAATTTCGTCGTGGCTGGGGTCGGCGAGGCCGGGGCCGGCGTGCCAGATGTGGCCGGCGCGGGCGCGACAGGCACAGCCGGAGTGGGCGCGGTTTGTGCGCGGAGACCACAAACCAGGGTGAGCAGAACCGTGGCCGCGGCGAGTTTTGAGCGCGGAAGTTTCTTCATAAGGCAAGGAAGTGGCTTGGTGTTTGAGGTGGATACATGCGGCACCCAGGCGGAGGTTGCCCGCCTTGGTCACCGGGGCTGTACAGCAGCGCACCGGCCAACGCCGTGGATATGAAAACAATTCATGTACAGCCGGCCGATGAGGCGGAGGGCAAACACCCAAGGACCATCAGGGCTATGCCGCGGGCGAGGATCGGTTCTTTTGGCTGGCATGACCGACAGCATAGGCAGGGCGTGCAGACGGCCCTAATCAAAAGTGCCAGCAAAGGCATTAAAAAGACATTAAGGCGTGTCTTCAAACCGCAAACAATCTCCTAAATGAACCACTAGCTGCAGCGGCACGTAGCGCGGTGTTTTAACCCGCGCTCATCCGCTCAGCGCAGGCTGAAGCACTGCGCTACGCCTGCCAGCCTCCTAGCTTCGCAGTACAGGATAGTTTGAAGACACGACCTAATGCCAGACGGCGGCCGCCACCTCGAGAGCACACCGGACCGAGCCGGCGGGTCAGCGGACTTTGGCGTAGATCAGGCAGTCACGCGGTTCGGGGCCGATGGTTGGGCAGACCTGCCACCGGCGCAGCAGGCCTTCGCGTAGGAAGCCGGCCTTTTCCATAACGCGGGACGAGGCGAGGTTTTCGGCATCGCAAAAGGCCCACACGCGGAAAAGCGACGGCTGCGCCAGCGCCCAGGCGGAAACATAACGCACGGCCTCGGGCATCAACCCGCGGCCCCAGTAGGCGCGGCCGAGCACATAGCCAATGACCGCACCATGGGCGTCGAACCCCACACCAATGGAGCCAATCGGCGTATCGGTGCCGCGCAGGCAGAGCAGCCATCCGTAATGGCCGCCGTCATCCGTCTCCCACGTGCGCACGACGCTGTGCAGGAATTTCCGCAGCGGGTCGACTTCGGTGTAGTAACGCCACGAAAGATACCGCGTGACCTCCGGATCGGACGCATAAGCGGCAAACACCGCCGCGGCGTCCTCCGGGCGGGGCAAACGCGCCACGAGGCGTTCGGTGGTGAAGGTTTCAGGAGGATGCAGCATGGGGGTACAACGGTTTGTGGCGGTAGTCTGCCGCCTGGCTTCGAGCCTTATTCCGGGGCGATCTTGTTGTGCAGTGTTTGCGCCCAGCCGGTGATCAGCGCCTTCTGTGCCCCGGTCAGCCGCGCCTCGGCGTGCGTCCAGGTGTAACTGCGCAGCGGCATGTCGCCCTGCTCCACCTGGTCGATGATGGCATCGAATTTGCGCGCAGCCCGTTTGGCGCGGTAGGTGCCGAACTCGGAAAAGTTGAGCGCGCCCTTGGCTTCGCGCACATGGTGGTTGAGCCACCAGCCGATCGGCTGGATGTCGGCGTACCAGGGATAATCGGTATGGTTCGAGTGGCAGTTGTAACAGGCGTTGACTAGAACGGCTTGGACATCTTGAGGCACGGCATAGTGTGCCGCGATGTCATTGGGTCCGCCGCGGACACCGAGGTTTCGCTCCGGGTGGAAGAACTGGATGACAATCAGGGCGAGGACAAAGAACAGTCCAATGAAGCGAAACCGTTTCTTCATGGGGTGGGGTGCGCGCAGACTTTCGTCAGGCAAACGGCTACGACCGCCGCTTAATCAAGCTTTACGTCCAGCAGGGCGAAGAGCATTTTTTCGTCGATGCGCTCCTGTTTCATCGAATCGCGCTCGCGCAGGGTGAAGGTGCCGTTGGCAAGCGTGTCGAAGTCGATCGTCACGCACCACGGCGTGCCGATTTCGTCCTGCCGGCGGTAGCGGCGGCCGATGGCGCCGGACTGGTCGTAGAACACGACGTATTTGCGCTGTAGTTTTCGGTAAAGCTGCTCGGCCACGGCCACCAATTCAGGCTTGTTCTTCACCAGTGGGAGCACCGCGACTTTGACCGGCGCCAGCCGCGGGCTGAGACGCAGCACCACGCGCTTCTCGAGCTTGCCCTTTTCGTCCGGCGCTTCGTCCTCGGCATAGGCGGCGCAGAGGGCGGCGAGGAAGATACGGTCGACGCCGACCGAGGGCTCGACGACATGCGGCACATACTTCTTTTTGGCGGCCTCGTCGAAATACTCCATCGACTTGCCGCTGAACTTCTGGTGCTGCGAGAGGTCGAAATCGCCGCGGGCGGCGAACCCCCACAGCTCCTGCACACCGAAGGGGAATTTGAACATGATGTCCACCGTGCCCTTGGAGTAATGCGAGAGCTTCTCCTTGGGGTGCGCGTACTCGCTGAGCAGCGCGCGGGGGATGCCGATGCTTTCGAGCCAGGCAAGGCCGGCGTCAATCCAGTCGCGATGGCACTTCTGCCAGTCGGCGTCGGGCGCGATGAAGTACTCGATCTCCATCTGCTCGAACTCGCGCAAGCGGAAGGTGAAGTTGCGCGGGTTGATCTCGTTGCGGAACGCCTTGCCGATTTGCGCGATGCCGAAGGGCACCTTCACCCGGCCGGTGTCGAGGACGTTCTTGAAATTGATAAAGATGCCTTGGGCCGTCTCGGGACGCAGGTAGGCGAGGGCAGTTTCGTCGCGCAGCGCCCCGACGTACGTCTCAAACATCATGTTGAACGACCGCGGCGGCGTGAGGCTGCCGGGCTCGCCGGTGGCCGGCGAGGGGATGAGCGGAATCTCGTCGGGTTTCGCCTGCGTGAAATCCTTCGCGACGACCGGCGCAAGTTTCCCCTGGATGGCTTTCTTGCGTTTGAGTGTTTCGGCCGCCTGCTGCAGTTCAACCTCGGGTGCGTCGCTTTCGAGTGCGGAAACATGACCGACGGTTTTACCGTCGACGACCACCGCGGCCCAGAACAACTGATCGGCCCGGTAGCGCTGCTTGGAGACCTTGCAGTCGACCAGCGGATCGGTGAAATTATCGACGTGGCCGGAGGCCTTCCACGTGGTGGAATGATGGATGATGGACGAGTCGAGGCCGACCATGTCGTCGCGGCGCTGCACGAAGTCGCGCCACCACGCCGCCTTGATGTTGCTCTTCAGCTCCACGCCGAGCGGGCCGTAGTCAAAGAAGCCGTTGAGGCCGCCGTAGATGTCGGAGGAGGGAAAGATGAAGCCGCGGCGCTTGCAGAGCGACACGAGCGTATCCATGAGGTTGGCGGGACTGGGCGGCGTGGACATGGCGAACGAGAGATAGCCCGGCGGGCCGCTCCCGGTCAATTCTGCGGTTGCGCGGCCCAAGGGGCGGGCGGACATTGACGCCCGGCGCGCGCGCGGACAAGGTGGGCATTCACCGCTTTCCGTCATGAAGCCCACGTTCACACAGAAGGAATACCAGCGCCTGCTGGAACTCGCGCATCTTGGCATGTGGGTGGTCACCGCCTACCAGGGCGAGGAAACCACCGCGGCTAAACGGTACTTCGACTTAGACCAGAAACTGCTGGGGCTGGCCGGGCCGCTGGACTGCGCTGACCTTGTCGAGGAGCGACCCGACGGCACGCGGCAGCCTTCGCCGAAGCTGGCCGAGGACGAACGGATGCGTGAAATCCAGGGCGATTTCACCAACGACGCTTTCTGGCATGAGCTGGTGGCGCGGCTTTCCGACCGCGACTACTCGGCCGAACAGGCCAAGCACGCGCTGGCTGGAACACCCGGAGTGGAGCCGCCGCCCACCCCCGAGGAGCGCATCAAGCAGCTGGAGGAGGCCTACTGGCGGGAGTTCGAGAAAAACGACCTTGCCAACGTGGTCGTCCTGCGGGGCGGCGGAAAAGGCTGAGATGCTTTTGATTCAAGGGCTCGACCGTTCTCCCCCCATACCCTATCCATGAATAAGCTTAAGCTTCGCGGCATCCGCGGCTGGCTCTGTTTTTTTGCGATCATCGGCGGGACACTTCCGGCCGCCGAATCGCAGGTGATCGTTCTCTGGCCGGAGGGCGTGCCGGGACTTCGGTCCGACGCCACCGCGGAGAAGAATATCGACGGGCGGGTCGGCAACGTCCACCAGCCCACGCTAACCTATTACGCCGCGCCGGCCGCGAAGGCGTGCGGCACGGCGGTCATTGTCTGCCCCGGCGGCGGCTACGGCTGGCTCTCAATGGAAAAGGAGGGGGCGGAACCCGCCCGGTGGTTCAACTCGCTCGGTGTGGCGGCCTTTGTGCTCAAATACCGGCTCGCCGAATACGGTCACCCGGCGCCGTTGCGCGATGTGTTGCGGGCGGTGCGGCTGGTCCGCTCACGCGCCGCGGAGTTCGGCCTCAAGGCCGACCGCATCGGGGTGATGGGTTTCTCGGCCGGAGGGCACCTCGCGTCGTGCGCCGGCACGCTTTACGATGCGCCCGAAGGCCGCACCGGCGCGCCGCTCGACGCGGTCAGCGCGCGGCCCGATTTTCTCCTGCTGATCTATCCGGTCATTACCATGAAGGACCCCTACACGCACGCGGGCTCGCGCCGGAAACTCCTCGGTCCGAATCCTTCGCCGGAGTTGATCGAGCGCTACTCCACCGACACGCAGGTCACGAAAAACACGCCGCCCGCATTCCTGCTCACGACCTTTGAGGACGGCTCCGTGCCGGCGGAAAACAGCATCGGATTTTTCGAGGCGATGCACCGCGCCGGCGTGCCGGCTGAGCTCCATGTTTATGAAAAGGGACCGCATGGCATCGGTCTGCGCCCCGGCTTTGGTCCGACTTCAGACTGGCCGAAACTCGGCGAGGAATGGCTGCGGCTCCACGGCTGGCTCGCCGGGCCGGGATAGGGCCGGAGTGTATTTTCCGATCACGGCGTGAACGGGTCTGACCTGCTGCAACCGACCGCAGAAACTGCTTAGCTTAAAAGCAGGTTCTCAAGGGCGGCGGTCAGGCGCGGACCAGGCGAACCCCACCGCATTGAGAAAAGCGCGCGCCAGAATCATGTGGCCGTTGCGGTTGGGATGAACGCGGTCCGCCGAGAAGGCGGCGGCGGGATGGTGCCGCAGCACATGATCAAAGGCCGACTGTGTGTCCGCGCAGATGGCATCGTGCTCCATGGCGAGTTGTTTGACGATGGCGCCGTATTCGTTCATGCGCTGGCGCATCGCGTCGGTCGCCGAGGGCTCAATGTAATAGGGGGTCATGAGGACGAGGCCCTTGAGCTGGGGGCGCGTGCGGATCAGCAGCCCGTCGTAGATACGGGTAAATTCATCAGGCAGGACCGCTTCCGCCTGATGGACGGCGTCGAACTGCCGCCACACGTCGTTGATTCCGATCATGACGGAGAGCCAGTCTGGCTTGAGCGCCAACACGTCGGTATCCCAGCGCGCGGCCAGATCTCTCACCGTGTTGCCGCTGATGCCCATATTGGTCATCCGAATCGACCGCGCCGGGTAAACCGCCATCAGTAACGCGGCGATTTCGGCCACATAACCGTGACCCAAGGCATCGGGACCGCCTTCACCCACCGGGCGCGCACGATCGCAATCGGTGACCGAATCGCCGATCATCACCAGGCGGGAACGGGGAGCAAGTTTCATGACCGGGAGGAGCTTATTGTCTGCGTGGGGCAGGATAACGACGGTTGAGCAGCGAGCAAGACGCGGCATTGTCCATGATGATGCCTGCAAATCCGCGCAGACGCAGGAGATTTTGCGTTATTGCATGGTGAACCTTTACGCGCGGCAGGAGCGAAAGCGGTCGGCCGATGTTGTTTTTAGCTATTGAATGAAACAGGCATGAATATCAGGCCTGTTTTGCGTCTTTCTGCCATGAGCCCCTCCCGCCCCCTCCTCATTGCAAGCTTCATCTTCGCCGTCGGTGCCGGCTCGGGCCGCGCTTCGGTGCCCGTCACGCCCGTGCCGTTGCAGGCCACCCTCCGCGCCGCCACCGTCCAGGTGCGCGTGGCGCCCGACCACCGCGACTGGACCTACCAGCTGGGCGAATCTGTGCGGTTTAAGGTCACCATCACCGCCGATAACGAGCCGATCGACGGCGTGACCATAGGCTACAAGGCCGGACCCGAGATGATGCCGGTTGCGATGAAAACTGCCGCGGTTCCACTTGAGGGGCTCGTGATCGACGGCGGCACGATGGCGCAGCCCGGGTTTCTGCGCTGTACGGTCACCACCGAGGTGGCGGGCCGCACTTATCGCGGCGCGGCGACCGCGGCGTTCGCCCCGGACAAGATTGTCCCGACGCAGGTCGAACCGGCGGATTTCGACGCGTTCTGGCAGGCGGAGAAGACCGAGCTCGCGAAAATCCCGATCGAGGCGCGCGTCACGCTGCTGCCCGACGCCTGCACGGCGGACGTCAACGTTTATCACGTGAGTTTCCGCACGGTTAGTCCGGAATGGATGCAGGTGCCGGGGCGGATTTATGGCATCCTGTGCGAACCGAAGAAGCCCGGACACTATCCCGCGGTCTTGAAGGTGCCCGGCGCCGGCGTGCGGCCTTACTTCGGCGACAAGGAGCTCGCCGCGCGCGGGGTGATCACGCTTGAGATCGGCGTCCATGGAATCCCCGTCAACCTGCCGCTGGAGGTCTACGACCAACTCTATGCCGGGGGGCTCAACGGCTACTGGCTTTTCAATCTCGATGACAAGGAGGCTTACTATTATCGGCGGATCTACCTGAGCTGCGTGCGGGCAAACGACTTTCTGGCCTCGCGCGAGATGTGGGACGGCAAGAACCTGCTTGTCATGGGCGCGAGCCAGGGCGGCCAGCTCTCGATCGTCACGGCCGCACTGGATTCGCGTGTCACTGGTCTGGCCGCCACCCACCCGGCGTTCTGCGATGTCTCAGCCGAGCTGCGCGGGCGTGCTGGAGGCTGGCCCCATCCATTCCAGCCCGATCCCAACACAGGCAAACCGTCGCCGCAGGCCACGCCGGCAAAGATCGCCACGGCCAGCTACTACGACACGGTCAACTTCGCCCGGCGCGTGAAGGTGCCGGGCTATTACACCTGGGGCTACAACGACGACGTCTGCCCGCCCACCTCGACCTACGCCGCTTACAATGTCATCACCGCAACCAAGGAACTCGGCCTCACCCTCGAGCTGGCCCACAGCTACACCCCCGAACAATCCGAGGCGATCACTGCCTGGGTGGTGAAGTTTCTTGGGTTGAAGTGACGCGAAGGTGAATCAGGCAGAGGGCGGAAATTGAGCTCAAGCTGCGCGCAACCGGCCTCATTTCATTTGGCGGTGCGAACGATTAATGAATTCCGCCACCCCGCGCTTAAGGCCGCATTTCCCGGTGATACCGACCAGGTCCTCGACACACGACAGGAAACGCGGTGTTGACGCTCAGACCTCTCCGCGTTCGTTTGTGTTTTACCCGCCCAACCCCCAGCCTTTTCCAACCTCATGAAGCTTGCGATCACTGGTCCGGCGATTTCCAACCTGCCTTGGCAGCCCAAACCTGCCGGCATGTCCGATGTGGTCTGGCGTTACGACGCCAACCCGGTCATAGGACGGCGGCCGTTGCCGCACGTCACCGGCATCTACAACAGCGCGGTGGTGCCGTTCAAGGGAAAGTTCATCGGGGTGTTCCGCACCGAGGGCATGGATCGTGTTCCGCACCTGCATGTGGGGCGCAGCCCGGACGGCCTGAAGTGGACCTTCGAGCCGAAACCGATCAACTTCCATTGCGAGGACGAGGAGGTGAGGCGGCATGAGTATGCGTACGATCCGCGGGTCACCCCGATCGATGGCGTGCACTACGTGACGTGGTGCAACGGCTACCACGGTCCGACCATCGGCATCGCGCGCACGACGGACTTCGTGCGCTTCAAGCAGCTGGAAAACGCGTTCCTCCCTTACAACCGCAACGGCGTGCTTTTCCCGCGCAAGTTTCACGGCAAGTTTCTCATGCTGAGTCGTCCGAGTGACACCGGCCACACACCCTTCGGGGATATTTTCGTCAGTGAAAGCCCCGACATGGTTTATTGGGGCAAGCACCGCCATGTCATGAGCCGCGGCTGGCCCTGGTTCCAGGGGACCAAGGTCGGCGCCGGCCCTTCCCCCATCGAGACCAGCGAGGGCTGGCTGCTTTTCTATCACGCCGTGACGACGACGTGCAATGGCTACGTCTATTCGATGAGTGCGGTGCTGCTTGATGTGGACCAGCCGTGGAAGATCATCGCGCGCTGCAATCAGGCGCTGCTGAACCCCGAAGCTCCCTACGAACTCACCGGTTTTGTCCCGGGCGTATGCTTCCCCGTCGGCTGCCTGTGCGATGCGGCGACCGGGCGCATCGCGATCTACTACGGCGCGGCGGACACCGTCTCGGCCCTCTGCTTCTGCCAGGCGCAGGAAATCGTCGATTTCATAAGGACCCATTCGTTGTAATCGTGTTTCCGTCCCAGCGCCTCGAGCCGCCATGCGCCTGCTTCCCCTTGCCACCGCTTCGTGGAGGTTCCGCGATGCCACGCGGCGTTCGCCGTGGCGGTCGGCGGCAGTGCCGGGATGTGTGCATCGCGACCTGAGAAGCCACGGACTGATTCCCGACCCCTTTTGGGCCAACAACGAGACCTCCCTCCAGTGGATTGAGGGGTGCGACTGGGAATACCGCACATCGTTTACCGTGCCGGAATCGCTGCTCGATGAAGCGGTGGTGGAACTCGTTGCCGACGGACTCGACACAGTGGCGACGGTACGGCTCAACGGCCGCGAGGTCGCGCGCACGGAAAACATGTTTGTCGGCTATCGCTGGAACGTGAAGCCGCTCCTGCGCCCGGGGAGGAACCTCCTGGTCATCCGTTTCGGCAGCGCGATGAACTACATCCGCACGCACCGGACAGGGCATCGTCCGCGCGAAATTAATGACCCCGTCGGTCGCTGCACCGTCATCCGCAAGCAGCAATGCCAGTTTGGCTGGGACTGGGGCCCGCGGCTCGTCACCGCGGGCATCTGGCGCGACATCCGCCTTGAAGGTTGGACCGGCAACCGCCTTAAGGGCGTTCGCGTGACGCAAATCCACCGGTCCGACGGCCGGGTGGTGCTACACCTGGCGCCCGAACTCGCAAGGCCCAATGCCGCGGCTGTCTGCCGCTGGCGGCTCACGCTCGGCGCCGTGGTCGTGGCCGAAGGCCGCGGCACGGAGATTGTAGTCGATCACCCCCAACTCTGGTGGCCCAACGGCCAGGGCAGGCAGCCGCTTTACCGCCTCGAGGTCAAGGTCACGCGGGTCGACGGCACCCCCATCGGCGTCTGGTCGAGGCGGATCGGATTGCGGACCATCGTGCTCGACCGGCATCCGGATCAGTGGGGAGAATCATACCAGTTCGTCGTCAACGACCGGCCGGTGTTCGCCAAGGGAGCCAACTGGATTCCCGCGCACAGCTTCGTCGCCGGGCTGACCCGTGCCGACTACGAACGCGACCTGCGCAGCGCGGTGCAGGCCCACATGAACATGCTTCGCGTCTGGGGCGGCGGCATCTACGAGAGCGAGGATTTCTACGACCTGTGCGACGAATTCGGCCTGCTCGTGTGGCAGGACTTCATGTTTGCCTGCACGCTTTACCCGGGCGACGCGGCGTTCGTGGCGGGCGTGCGCGCCGAGGCCGGGCATCAAGTGCGGCGGTTGCGGCATCGCGCCTGCCTCGCGCTCTGGTGTGGCAACAACGAGGTGTTCGGTTGCAACGCGCACGAGCTCGTCGCGGACAAAAAGCGCCGGGCCCGTTACCGGGCGGTCTTTCATCAAGCGCTGCCGGCCGTGGTGGCGGCGCACGACGGCGTCACCGCCTACTGGCCGAGTTCTCCCTGGCGCGGCGATCACGACACCAGCCAGGCGGCCGGCGAGCAGCGCGGCGACACGCATTTCTGGGATGTCTGGCATGGCCGGCGCCCGGCGAAGGATTACGAGAAGTACGCCTTCCGCTTCGTCTCCGAATTTGGGATGCAGAGTTTCAGTTCGCTGGAGACGCAGGCCACGTTCTGTCCTCCGGAGGACGCGAACATCCTCGGCCCGACCATGGAAAGCCACCAGAAGGGCTGGGGCGGCAATCCGGTGATGCTCGACTACATTCTGCGCCGCTACCGGTTTCCCAAAAATCAGGCTGCGCTCATCTACCTCTCGCAGCTCAACCAGGCCTATTGCGTGCAGACGGGGGCGGAGCACTGGCGGTGCAACGCCCCGCGTTGCATGGGCGCGCTCTACTGGCAGCTCAACGATTGCTGGCCGGTCACCTCATGGAGCTCGATCGAGTTCACCGGTCGCTGGCGGGCGCTGCACCACGCGGCCCGCCGGTTCTTCGCACCGGTGCTGGCCAGCGCCCAAGTGCCGGGCGAGGAGAGCCAGGGGATCAGCAATCGCCGGCACAGCACGGTGCGCAAGGTGCATCTCTACACGGTTTGCGACGCACCGGCCGCGCAACGCGGCACGCTGCTCTGGGATCTCTTCCACCTGGATGGACGCCGGATGCTGCGCGGCCGCAAGCGGGTCGCGCTCCGCCCCGGGGAGAGCGTGAAACAAACAACGCTCGACCTCGCCGTGCCGCTGGCAGAGCACGGCCGCGATGCGCTCTACCTGCGCCTCGCGCTGGAGATCGCCGGCCGGCGCGTGAGCGAGGAGACGGTGTTTTTCGCGCCGCCGCGGTTTCTGGCGCTGCCGAGGGCCAGAACCGCGGTCGGCATCCACCTGACCTCGCCGACCCGGGCGACGCTTACGTTCCGCTCGCTGGTGTTCCAGCACCGCTTCGCCTTCGATCTACCCGGGCTCGCGCACTGCAGCAGCGACAATTACTTCGAACTCTACCCTTGGGAGAAAAAGACGATCGAAGTCGAATTCGCGCGACCGCAGACGCCGGCGCGGCTCAAACGTCTGCTCACCTTTCAATCGCTGGTGGATACGTATTGAGTTGTAAAAGGGAGGAATGTCGCCGGGACGCAGCAGCGGAACCTCACATTCTCCGTCGAGCTGACGGGTGCCAATCGGGCGGGGGCCCGGGGAATAGCCGCTCTTTCCTAGGCCGCGTTCGTCACCACCGCGCCGCCCGCGCGACGCGCCTTCAAGTCGGATTCGATCTGGGTGACCTTCTTCTCGTTGAGCGGGTAGAAGAGGAAGACCGCAAGCGCGACGAGACCGGCGAGGGCTGGCGTGAGGCTCATCATCGACTTCATTCCCTCGATCACCCCGGGCGGCTGGTCCACATTCGGCACGAACCCGGTGGCCATGAGCATCCGGCCCGCGAGGTAGCCGCCCACGGCCCATCCCACCTTCTGCGACATGGTGGAGGCGGAGAACACGAGTCCGGTGGAGCGGCGACCGCGTTTCCATTCGGCGTAGTCGGCCGCGTCGGCATACATCGCCCAGAGCAGAACGCTGAGCGGGCCGCCGGTCATCGAGCCCACGATCTGCAGGGCGTACATGACCCCCAGCTGGTCGGGGCGCAGGACATAAAAGGCGGCGGTGCTCGCGATCGAAATGAGAAAGAGCACGACAAATGCGGTCTTCTTGCCGAGGAGCCGCGCGACCGGAGTGACTAGGAGCACGCCAACGATGGCGCCGATGTCGCCGGCGACGCCGAAGGTGCTCACGATGGCTTCGTAGCCGTAGGTGCGCGTGCCGAGAAACGGCAGGGAAAGCGTCTGCTTGCCGACGTAGTATTTGATGTAATGCGCCATGATCGTCCCCCGCAAGGCGACGAAGAGGATGAACGGCAGGGTGGTGGCCAGCAGCATCCGCCACGGGTGGTTCGTGAGGAGGTCAAGGATGTCGCGGCCGAGGCTCGTCTTCTGGGCCGGGGGCGGGGTCACGCGCTCCTTCGTGCCGGCAAACGCGATCAGGAAGAAGATGACCGCTGCGACGCCGTAGATGACGAAGGTCAGCGTCCACCCGCGGGCGGCGTTTCCTCCGCCGAGGTTGGCCGTCATCCACGGGAGGGTGGCCTTGACGATCAATCCCGCCGCGAAGGCGAAGAGGAACTTGATCGAGGAGACCGCCGTGCGCTCGATTGGATTGGACGAGATCACCCCCAGCAGCGCCGTGTACGGGATGTTGATGGTCGTGTAGAGCATCATCATCAGATTGTAGGTCACCCACGCCCAAATCAGCTTCCCTGTCACACCCCAGTCCGGGGTCGTGAACATCAGCACGCCCGCAATGGCGAAGGGCACGCAGGTCCATAATAGGTAGGGCCGGAACTTGCCCCAGCGCGTCTGCGTGCGGTCGGCAATGGTGCCGAGCATGGGATCGTTGACGCCGTCCCAGATACGGCTCCAGAAGAACATCGTGGCGATCGCCCCGCCCTTGAGGCCAAACACGTCGGTATAGAAAATCAGCAAGAAGTTGCTGAACGAACCCCAGTAAAGACAGGACGCGAGGTCGCCAAAGCCGTAGGAGATTTTTTCCCGGAGAGGCAGCTTGTCTTGGGGCGACATGGGGGCAGGGCCACGCGTTGTATGCGGATGAGGGGGAGAAGCGAGATATTTGTGCAGTTGATAGCCGCGCCCGCGGACCGGACCAAAAGGTAGGCAACCTCGTCCCGGCATTGCGCGCCGCCGGCCCGTCCCTCAAGCTTCCGGCGATGCGGCGGCCCATCTTGGTGACAGCCGCAGCACCCCCCGCCTGAACCGCGATTCACCACCTGTTTTTTCCACGACGAACATGCTTTCCCCTTCTCGCTGCTTCCCCTTCGCCTGTGCCATTTTTTGCGTCCTGTGGTTCCTGCTGCCCGTAGTTTTCGCCTCCCCGGAGCCAGTCACCTTCGTTTTCAAGCTCCCCGCCGATCAGGGGGATCCGTTCGTGCGCGACATCTGGGTGGACGTGGTCACCCCATCCCGGAAAATACTGCGGCTTCCCGCCTTTTTCCTCGGCAACGGTCAGTTCGCAGTCCGCGCTCGCGCCGAAGAAGTGGGTGAATATCGCCTAGGGAAAGTCACCGAGGTGAATCAAGGGCAGTCCGCAACGCTCGCCGTGAAGATGGTGACACGCGACAAGACGCGGGTCCGGGAGACCGAGGACCGCCCGGCGGTGCAGTGCGCCGCGGGTGCCGCGGCACGTTTGGTTTTTTCCACCGGCGCAACCTATACCCCAATCGGGGCCAACCTCGCTTGGGCCAGCACGGGACGCGTCGAATTTCACCGCCGGGCGATCGAGGCCTTTGCCAAGGCGGGCCTCAACTGGACGCGCATCTGGATGGTGCACTGGAGCGGCCTCAATCTCGACTGGCTTCCTGAAGACATGGGTAAATCGCCGCCGCCAGGCATCCTCGACCTGCGCGTGGCCGCGGATTGGGACAGGATCGTCTCCCTCGCCGAGGACAAGGGCGTTTATCTGCAGATCGTGTTTCAACACCATGGTCAGTTCTCCACCGGCGCCGATGCCAACTGGCAATACCATCCATGGAATGCCGCCAACGGCGGATTTCTCCATTCGCCCGCCGAGTTCTTCACGTCGCCCGTTGCGAAGGGTCTCACGGCATTGAAATACCGCTACGTCGTCGCCCGTTGGGGTTACTCGCCCGCCGTCCTGGCTTGGGAACTCTTCAACGAGGTGCACTGGGTCGACGCCATGGACCGTGACCATGACGAGCCCGCCGTGGCCCGGTGGCACGCGGAAATGGCCGCCTACATCCGTTCGATCGATCCCTATCACCACCTCCTCACCACCAGCACCGACAACCTGCGCAGTCCGATTTATGCGGAGATGGACTATTTTCAGCCGCACCTCTATCCGGCCAATATTCTCGCCGGCGTGCGCCGGTTTGATCCGGCACCTGACAAACTCGACCGTCCGGTGTTTTACGGCGAGGTCGGAGACGATCATGTTCCGCTCACCCCCGAGGAGAAGGCTTCCGGCGTTGCCGTCGTTCCACCGGTCTGGGCGAGCCTCATGGGAAACGGGCTTTACCCGGCGCAACCCTGGCAGGGCGAGCGGCTCATCGAAAAAGGGCGGCTCGATGAACTCGGCGCGGTCGCCCGGTTCCTCGCCGCCACCAGACTCGGCGGGCGCGACGGCCTCACCCCGTTCTCCGCGGCGATTGAATGTGCGACGCGGGTGCCGCTGGTGCTGGCGGGCGGGCAGACTTGGGAGCGCCGCCCCGCCCCGGAAATCACCGTGCCGCTGGACGGCCGCGAACCCCCCGCTTTTGCCGACATCCCGCGGATCTATGTCGGTTCGCCCAACAGTCTGGCCGCAGGGTACCCGGGCCAGGCGACCTATCACCTCGATTTTCCGCAGCCCGTCACCCTGCACCTGCACGTCGCCGATACCGGCGCCGGCGGGGCCACGATCCGGGTGTCGCTTGACGGCAGCACGGTGGCGGAAAAATCCTGGCCGGCGCGGCCGATCAACTCGGTTGGCACGGCGGCGCCGAACTCGGCCGAACTCTCCTTCCCGGTGGCCATGGGTGAGCATACCATTGTGGTGGAAAACCCCGGTGGCCCCGACTGGTTTGATTTGACGGGGATCGATCTGGGACTCGAAATTCCAATTCTCGCCGCGGTGGGCAAGCGCAGCGGCGATTTTGTTGCGCTCTGGGTGTGGAATCGCGTGGGCGTGTTTGCCCTCCAAGCGCCGGCGCCAGCCGAAGGGACCATTCTCATCGAGGATGTGCCCGCCGGCACCTGGCACGTCACGTGGTGGGACACACTCAAAGGCATTCCCGCCGCCCCGGCCACCCTTGCGCACCAGGGTGGCTTTCTGCGGCTGCCCACACCGCCCATTGCCCGCCACGCGGCCGTGGTTCTCACGCGGTGACTCCCCTGGCTGGCCGGGCACCCTGGGTGTTTTTGTCACCGGTTGGTAAATGAGGCTTTAGCTGGCCGTAAAAACAACGTGCATAAAGATTTTCCCGCTTCCTGTAAAAGCTAGTGGATCCGCTGGCCGAGGAGACTTCGTTGGTCGGATGCATAGGGGCAATTGGTCCGTGGGCGTAAAAGACGTTTTCTTTTGCTCACATTAAGTTTGCAGCGACCAACAATCGGCAATGCGCCAAGGTTTCAGGAACCGATTCTATTTCGTTCCACGAAAAAATATCGACCTGCTCCGCCCTGTGCGACAATGGAGAAGCATGCCGTACCGGCGCATAATGATTGGGCTATGGGTCACCTTACACACGGTCGTTTGCGGCTGCGCCGCGGAACGCCTTCCCGCTGACGCCTTCTTCCAGAATCCGGAAATCGCCTCCCCGGTGGTCTCTCCCGACGGCCGGCACGTCGCCTTCCTTTCACCGGTTAAGGACAAGATGTTGGTCATCCTTTTCGATCTGACTACCGGCAAGGTGGAACCCATCGTCCGCGCCTATGACGGCGACATCACCGAGATCTTTTGGAAGGGCGACGACCGGATCGTGTTCTCCGCCGATCCGAATGGGCGCGAGTCCCGGGCCATCATGGCGATCCAGGTCTCAACGAAAAGCATCCAAGTCTTGGCGGAAAATTTTAGAGAAAACCGGCAAGGCGCAGACTTTGCTAAAATCGAGGATTATCTGCAATTCGACCCAACGCACATTCTCGTCTACGGGAGATCGTCCCCCAACGGTTGGCACACCGGACTCTTTACGATCAATTTGATCACGTCGGAACGAACCAAGGTTTTTGGCGACGATCCCGAAACCAGCCATTGGGCCGCGGATGGCGAAGGCGAGGTGCGGTATCGCGTTCGGCAAGACGGTGACCGTACCATCCACGAAAGCCGCACCGATCGGGCGAGCCTATGGGCTCCCGTCGCGGAGTGCGGAGGAGGAATCGGCGCAGATAACAGTCCCGTTCGTTATCATGGCTTCTCCGCGGACAACCGCACCATCTACCTGACGAAAGCCGACGCCGAAGGCCGCGATGCCCTGTACGGGTATGACCCCAAGACCCGGCAATGGGGCGCACCCCTGTTTCAATCGGACTGCGGAGAAATCGTGAGGGTTTGTTTGTCGTGGGACCATGCCCACCTGGAAGGAGTCTATTACGACCCGGACGGTCGGAAGGAAAAGTGGTTCGATCCCCGCATCGCGAAGATCGCTGGAATGTTGCGTGCCACGATCCCGGCGAAGTTCGACGTCACGATCGAAAACACCACCGATCGAAACGAAAACGTGTTCATCGTCTTTGTCCACGGCGATGTAAACCCGGGAGAATACTACCTCCTCGACCTCCGGGGTAAAACACAGTTCGTCCAGCTCGGGAAAATGTTCCCGCGGATCTCACCCGACCAGCTCCAGCCCATGACGCCGATCGTGTACCGTGCGCGTGACGGCCTCCTGATTCACGGTTTCCTCACGCTACCGGCGGGAGCCGCCGGCACGAGGGTCCCGTTGATCATCAACCCGCACGGCGGCCCTTATGGGCTCCGGGATACCTGGGGCTATAATCCGGAGGTCCAATTTTTCGCCAGCCGTGGATACGCCGTGCTCCAGCCAAACTATCGCGGTTCGGGCGGCTATGGAGAGGCGTTTCTTCTCGCCGGGCGCCGCGAATGGGGTGGCAAGATGCAGGATGATTTGACCGATGCGGTGAAGTGGGCGGTGGACCAGGGCATCGCGGACCCGACGCGGGTTTGCATTTATGGAGCCAGCTATGGCGGGTATGCGGCCCTCGCCGGTGCCGTCTTCACGCCCGATCTTTATCGCTGCGCGGTCAACTACGTCGGCGTGTCGGATCTGAGGTTGATCGCGAACTGGCAGCACGAAGAGAACGAAGAAGGAAAGGCCTTCTACCACAATATGGTTGGGGACGATAAGGAGATCCTCGAATCCCGCTCGCCGGTGAATTTCGTCTCGCGGATCAAGATTCCCACTCTCCATGCCTACGGAGAGAACGATCCGCGCGTCACGATCAAGAATTGGGAGAAATTGGAGCGGGAATTGAAGAAATACCAGAAGAACTACGAATACATTTATGAGGGCAACGAGGGCCATGGATTTCACAACGAAATTGCCAGGATCAACTTTTACCGGCATCTGGAGGCGTTTCTCGACAAATATCTGGCGCCGGCGACATTGTCGGCGGAGTCGATGACGGCGCGCTGAGCCATGTGTCACGCTCTACTTCCCAGCACCCTTCCGCTGCGCGGAATGGGCCTGCTGGGATTCGAACCCAGAACCAAAGGATTATGAGTCCTCTGCTCTGACCGTTGAGCTACAGGCCCGGAATGGGTTTTTGGTAAGGGAACCACCAGAGGGCGTAAAGCGGCATCTTTTGGCAACCCAACGGCCGCGGCTCAATCCAGGGTTTTCAGCGCGGCTTGGATATAGCCGAGCGCGTACGCCATGCCGGCATGCCAGGGGGCCGCGCAGGCGAGCTGGGGGGTGTGGTCGGGAATGACGACCCCGGCGAAACCGTTTTGCTTCAAAATCCGAAGGACCCGCACCATGTCGACGTCGCCGTCGTCGATGAAGGTCTCGCGGTAATGCGGAACCTTGCCGGTGATGTTGCGCAGATGCACGTACGCCAGCCGCCCCTGCCGGCTGTAGTGGTCGACGGTCTCATAAATGTCGCCCGCGGTCATCTCCGCCAGCGTGCCGACGCAAAACTCAAGGGCGTTGGCCGGGCTGGGCTGGAGGTCGAGCAGCCGCTGGTAGTGTTGCGGCTGGTAGACCAGCCGCGGCTGGCCGCGCATTGTCGGCATGGGCGGATCGTCCGGATGCGCCGCCAGCGTCACGCCCGCCTCCTCAGCCACCGGCACCAGTTCCCCCAGAAAATCCGCCAGCCGCCGCCAGAGTTCGTCCGAAGTGATCGGCGGCACCGCGCCTACGGGCGCGTGCGGATCGTAAACCATGTTCCAGACCATGCCGCGGGGCATGGGCTCGTCGAGCGGACCGTCCATGCCGACCGACTCCGCTCCGCCGCGGGCAAAGGGGCCGGTCACGCGGCCGGCGACGCCGGCGATGCTGAAGTTGTAACCCATGATCGGAATGCCGGCCCGGCCCAGGCGGCGGATGATCGTCTTGAGGTTCTCCAACTGCGGTCGCTTATTCGGACCGTCGAGCAGGACGTCATACCAGTGCGCCGGGTCGAAATTCTCGATGGCTTCCAGCTTGAGCCCGGCGGCCTCCACCTCGCGGCGCAGGGCCACCAGCTCCTCCAGCGACCAGAGGGCGGCCGGATCGCCGGCTAGACCCCAGCCGCGCGCCGTGCCCGTGGGCTGGTTGTCGCGCGGATTATGGGCGCCGCCCTTGAAGTAATCGACGAGATGGGCGACCACGTGCGTCGCACCGACCTGCCGCGCGAACTGGAAGTTCTCGCGGGTGAGCATGTGGCGGTAGAGGCCGAGACCGAGTTTCATGTCACGGAAGCAACGCCGGCAACCTAGCCGGATCTCACTCGGTGGCGAATTTCTTCCGCCGTTCCGCGAGTTCGTTGCCGATGCGCAGGTTCAGTTCCTTGGTGATCGGATAAAAGAACATGCAGAGCACACCCAGCGCGAACGGGATGCCCGCGTAGACGGTCGCGCTCAGCTGGATGCCGCGCAATGACTGCTCCGACTGGGCGACGTTGGCCACGTAACCGTACGCGCCGATGATGCCGTTGGCCAGCGCGCCGCCGACGCCCAGGCCCGCCTTGAGGGCGAAAACGATGCCCGCGTAGACGAAGCCGGTGGCCCGCCGTCCGGTCTGCCACTCGGAGTAGTCGGCGACATCGGCGATCATGGCCCAGAGCAGCGGGATCGTCGGGCCGTAGGCCGCGGGCCAGAGCAGGCTCAGGACAAACAACGGCCAGACCGCGGTGGCCGGCACCAGGACGATGGCCATCGTGATCAGGGTGGTCAGGGCGAGGCCGGTACCGAACACCGCCTTTTTGCCGAAGCGCTCCGAAAGCCATTTCGAAGTCAATACGCCAATGATCGTGACGATCGTGCCGGCGATGTTGAACAGGCTGAAGCCGACGGAGGAGGCGTTCGAGCCGTCAGGCGTCAGGATGAAGCCGAACCAGCCGAGCACTGTTTTCCACCACGCGCCATGACCGGCGACTATGGTGCCGAGGCCGAAGCTCCGCACGAAGTCGAGGAGCGCCGCCTTGTCCACGAAATAGGTGAAGTAGTAATACATCGACGTGCCGCGGAGCGCCAGGGTGGTGAAGACGAAGATCGTGAGCAGGAACATCGCCACCCACGGGCGGCACTTGAACACCCCGGCGACATCCTGCCGGAGGGAGACCTTCTGCGCGGGATCGGGCCGGACGCGCTCCCGCGAGCTGAGAAAGGCGATGAGGGAGAACAGGATCACGAGGCCGCCGAAGATCGCGAACGTAATGGACCAGCCTTTCGCGACATTGCCCCCGCCAAACTTGTCGACGAGCGGGAGCGTGAAGCCCTGCACGACCAGTTGCGCCGACATGGCGGCCACGAAACGGTATTGTGCGAGGCTGGTGCGCTCGTTGACGTCGCCCGTCATTACGCCGTTGAGGGCGGAATAGGGCGTGTTGTTCGCCGAGTAGAACATCATCAACAGCACGTAGGTGACGTAGGCGTAGATCACCTTGGTGCTGCCCGCGAAGCCCGGCACGGTGTATGCCGACCAGAGCACCAGACCATACGGGACCGCGGTCCACAGGATCCAGGGTCGGAACTTGCCCCACCGGGAGTTCGTCCGGTCGGCTAGGGTACCGACCAGCGGGTCGAAGATCGCGTCCCAGCCGCGGACGATGAGGAACAGCCACGCGACGGCCGAGGAGGACAGGCCCATGACATCCGTATAGAATCTGCCCTGATACAGGATCATGGCCTGGAAGAAGAAGTTGGTGGCGGCGTCGCCCAAGGCGTAGCCGGCCTTCTCCCGGAAGGAGAGTCTTTGTGCGGGGTTGCTCATGGATGGAGGAATGGAAATGGAACGGGACTCAGGATAGTTCGATCTGCACCTTGACGCTGGTGGGTTTCGGGTTGGCGGCGTAGTCGAAAGCGGCGACGGAGTCGGCGAAGAGGGCGAGCGTGTTGCGCACGGTCCAGGGATGCCACGCCAGCTCGAAGAAGAGATGGTCCACGGTCAGGTCGAATGTGTTCATCATCCGGTACTCGCCCTCGTAGACCACCCAGAGCGGTCGGCCGGAGCTCCAGAGGAGCTGGGTGCTGCCGTAATAGCTGTGGGTGCCCTGCGCCACGAGGAAGCGCTGGTCGGCGTCGAGCCGGCTGTGCTCCAGCTCGAGGGAGCGGAATGTTTTTCCTTCAATCTCTTTGCGACATCCTCCAGTGTTCCTTTGAAGGGGCCGGGCGTTTCCATCTTGATCGAAACAAGCGCGGCGGCGAATTTGAGCGAGGTCGCCACGTCGTGATCCAGTCGCCAGGACAAGTAAGCCGAGAAAGTCGTGTCACCGCGGCCAGTCCTGCCCGAGCTGTTGCTGTTGGAGAATTTTTCGTAGTACGTCTTTCCCTTCACCCGCGCCAATACTCCCTGGGAATGCGTGATCAGGATCTCAGGGCAACCCCACGATTCGACGACGATGCCGGCCTTTTCCAGATCGTCGGTGCCGGTCAGAATTTTTGCTTCCACAATGTCCAGTTTGAGTTTGTCCATCATGACCGCGATTTCCTTTTTGTTCGCGACGTCGCTATACTCGATGTCATGGGTCACGGGCGCCACGTGACGGACAAAGCTCTGCATGTCGGTCGAGAGGCTGTATCCGCGGGATTTCAAGCCTTTCATGAGCGCCAGGTCGAATTCGGTGTCCGAAATCCCGGCCAGATGAACGCACGTCGAGCTCAACGCCGGGACGTCCTTGATGGAAATCAGACCGGCGGATTTGACGAGTGTCAATTTGCGCTCGTCGACGTTTGCGGAATAGTGCAATACCCGCGAATAGGTTGTCTCAGCGCTCGGGATGAGGTAGGTGTCGACGCCTGCGTCCTTCATCGGCTGCAGGATGTTCTCGTCCTTTTTGGCCATCTTCACGACTGCGGCGACTTTTTTCCCGACGCGGGGGGCGACCATGGCCCCGCATAATACAGCGCTTCCCGGAGCAATGTGGGGCTTTCCTCCGAAGGGAATGATCTCGTCATAGCACATGTGGCCGACGAACGTGATGTCGTACTTCTTGGACATATCGATTGATTTCTTAGTCAATCGTTGCGTTTTTCCTAACCACCGATGGACACGGATTCACACGTATCAAGAGGGGGAAGGCGCGAATTGCGCGAATCCACGTCAATTTCTTGGTCGAAATTCGCGGAATTTGTTTCGCGTCTTATCCGTGTCCAGCCGTGTGCATCCGTGGTTGATATGATTTTCTCCAACTATTTCCCGTTTCACGAACCCTTCAGCAGCTCGGGGAAGAACGGGATCAGGTCCTGCGACTCAATGGTCTTGGATTGGGTCTTGGCCTGCAGGTCTTTGATGTGGTTCATGACCAGATGCGTCCAGACGGCCCCGGGCCGGGGATAGGCGGCGACGATGTAATGGGGTCCCGGCTTGGATTCTCCGGCTTCCTTTTCCAATTCGGCCCGGAGGTTGTCGGCTGTGATCATCGAGTTGCCGTAATCGAAAACGACCCGGTCCATGTGCTTGTAGACGTCTTTGCTCTCTTTGGCCATGCCGTAGTAATCCAATAACTGGGCGAAGACGTAATTGGTAGTCGTATAGACGTCTTTCCCCTGGTCCGATTGCACCGGTTTGCCGTTCTCTGTCTTGCACATGGCCCAGCCCATGAAGGAGCGGTTGTTTTTGTAGATCGTCTTGAGGATTTTTTTGGCGCGATCTTCCGGGATAGAGGGCTCTTCGCCGATGGAGATCATATACCACAGGGCGTCGAGCTGGTTGGTCCAGACATCGGTGTTGGCGTTTCCGGTCTTGGGATCGAAACAGGTGATATAGTACTGGAGTTTCTCGCCCTTCATATTCTTCCCATCCCGCCATAGCTTTTCGAGGCTGTTCCAGCCCTTGTCGAACGCCTTCTTGATTTGCGCCTCGCCTGCCTTGTCCTTGAGCATTTGAGCCATCTTGATCATGGCCTGGCAGCCGCCGAGGAACTGCGTGGCGTCGTAGGCATCGGCACCGAAGAGGACCAGGTTGTCGAAGGTGTTTTTCACCTCGTCGGGATAGCCTTCGGGTATGCCGTCATCATCGAAATCGAGTTTGAGCAGAGACTCCAAACCGAATTTGAGCGTCTCCCAATTCTTCTTCAGGAAATCGATATCGCCCGTGAACTTCACGTTGCGCAACACCCGCATCATCAGTTTGGGGAACAGGTCCACCCAGTAATTGTTGTTGTACCAAGCGTAATCGCTGACGTTGCGCAGGGGATGGCCCTTGGGCATCGCGCCCAGATCGTGGGCGACGCTGCCCTTGGTCTTGAAGGCGTCGCGAATCTGAGTCATGGAAACGCCTTCGTACGCCTCGGGGTGTTCCACGTAATGTTTTCGAGCTTCGACGTTTGAAGCGTGCTGGTGGTAAAAACGCAGCGCGGGATCCTCGGCTAGGATCGAATCAATGAACCCCTGGCACAAATCCTTTTCCACCCGTGGGAATAGCATCAACAGCACCATTGAATACCAATCCACGTCCGACGGATCAATGTAGGCGTAATCGAAACACTCGAGGAACCGGGCGCGTTCATTTCCCTTTTCGTCCTCGACCCAGACAATGGCGTTCGAGAGCGGGAAATGAAGTTCGTTCAGGATCAACCGCGTCAGGCGCAAAGCTCCGTTCCGGTCGCCTTTGTAGGAGGCGCTGGATTGAATGGAATCAAAGATGCGTTTCTGGATCGCCAAGGTGCGGTTCCACCACTGCGGATAGCTTTCGAGCGCCAGCTTGGCCAAATCAACCGCGCGGGATTCCTCGTTCTGGAAATGCCGGACGTACTTTCGCTCGAACTTCGTGCCGTCAATATAGACTTGTTCCGGAAAATCCAGCGCGACGGCGATCGCCAGCTTCTGCGTTGCCTTCGGCTCGACGGTGAACGTGAGGCTGATGGCCGAGCCATAATCGCTGCGGAGAACGGGCGTTCGCTTTTCAAAGAAGCTGCCGTCGTCCTTGAGCAACAGGTCCTGCGCCAGTCGGTTCAGACAGAAATAAGGCTGAAGATCAATTGACACTCCGGGCGTTTCCGCCACCGCCAGCACCATCCGGTTGGCGGTTTCCGTGCTTCCCATGATTATGCCCCGGACGCCGGCGGCCTGAAACTCTTCGTGCTTCTGGCCGTGGACCGCCGCGGAACAGACATAGACGCTGTCCTGGTCGGTCGGTTTGAGTTCCTTCTCCTGGAGATTGACCAAGGACGGTCTGGGGACCACGAGCGTGATCTCCTGAGCCTCATTCGCGGTGTTTTCCACCTCGAACTCTTCAACGCCGAGAGGCATCAGCGTCTGGTTTCCTCCAGACAGCAGGGGAGAAATCAGCCTCCGGACCACTTGCACCTTTCCGAGCTTGTAGGCGATCTCCAGCGACGGCGTGGCGATGGTGAGCGAAACGTGCTTTTCGGCAACCGGAGGATAGTAGTAGATCTTGACCGCCGGGATGTCGTCGGGCAATTCGGCATCTCCCGGCTTCTTCTGGGTCAGCATCGTGCATTTGTCGCCGATGCGGATGAACGGCGCCGAGGCGAACTGGACGGCTTTCTGGTTGAGCATGATGAGCCGGCCCGCGTCGTTCAGGCGGTTATAGAGACCGTAGGGCGAAATGCCGATGGAACACGTGGGCGCCCCTTGCAGGGCCACCGTTTGGGGGAACTGCAGGGTCTTGGACATGCCCTGGAAGTGGACCCCCATTTTGTTTTGCTCGTAAATGGCGGCTATCTTGTCCCCCGGGATGGTATAAATATCGCGTACGTCGAACACAGTGGATTTCGGCATATGGCTCTCGCTCGTTGGTCGTTTTTGTTTGGCCTGTAGTAGGACCCTATGCGCTTCAGGGTCCATTGCCATTCCGAGCGCCAGCTCGGAATCTCAGATTCGTCGCTGGCGCTCGGAATGATGAATCAAACTCGCTGTGGGGAAACGCGCATTATGCTAGCACTTTCCGCCCCACGCATTGCCCATTTTTTCCCCCGCCTTTTTCGCGGGCTTCTTTGGGGCAGCCGCGGGCGCCAGGTCGGGGAGGTTCTTTTCGGCAGTCAGGTCGATCGGCATCTTCGTCGACGGATAAGGCTTTACAGCCCCGAACACGAGATCCGCGGAAACCCTGATCGAATCGGGCGATCCTGAGAAATTGCAGATTACCGCGTCGGCTTCCGTGGTCGTGCCTTTCCGGTAGGGGAAGTTGGTCACGACAACCACGGTGTGTCCCGCGGCTTTCAATGCCTTCACCAGGTGCTGGTTGTTGCCGCGCTTTTCGATGCGCGCGTAATAGTTCGTCATGACGACGAGATCCGCTTTCTTCGCCAGCTCCAGCGCTTCTTCCACCTCTTCTTCGCTGGAGTGGAAGGCCGTATCGTCCAGGATGAGGTTGATGGAATGCCTGGACATCTGCTCGCAGAACATGTGCGGGTGACTGTAGAGATCCTTTCCGAGGAACGAGTAGGGAATGCACTGTTCGATGACTAGGACTTTCTTGTCCTTGCTTACGGGCAGCAGCTTCTTGTCGTCGCGGACCACCAGAAGGGCTTTGTGCGCCACTTCGCGGGAGAAGTCCTGGACTTCCTTACTCCAGACATGGGCGTCGGTTTTTGCGGGATCCATCTTCCCGGCTTTCTCGAACAGGCCCTGGTCGTATTTCATGCACAGGAGCCGCCGGCACGCGTCGGTGAGCCGCTCTTCGGACAGTTCGCCACGTTCTACAGCACCCTTGATCCCGAAGAAGCACTGCGAGCGGGATTCGTCGTCCGCCTTGAGGAGAATGGTGTCTACGCCGGCCTTGATTGCCATGGCGCACGCCTGGGGGAGCGGCCACTTCTTCAGAATGGCGGCCATGCCGATGGCATCCGAAACGACGACGCCTTTGAATCCCATTTCGCCCCTCAGCAGATCGGTGAGGATTTTGGAAGACAGGGTGGCGGGGAACTCTTTATCGAAGGCCGGGAAGATCGTATGCGCCGTCATCAAGGCCTTGGCACCCGCGTCAATGCCCGCTTGGAACGCGACCAGTTCGACCTCGCGCATGCGCTTCAGGTCCGCGCGGCAGACATCCAGCACGTCGTGCGCATCAGTCGCCGAATCACCGCGGCCGGCGAAGTGCTTGACGGTGGCGACAATGCCTGCGTCCTGGTAACCGCGCACGGTGGCCTCGACGTATTTGGCACAGACCTTCGGATCATCGCCAAAAGACCGCACGCCGATCTCGGGGTTCAGCGGGTTGATGTTGACGTCGCAGACCGGGTGATAGAACTGGGTGATGCCGATGAGGGCCATCTGTTTGCCGAGCGTGTTCGCCACCTTGTAGGCCAGATCGAGGTCGCCGATGGCGGTCATGCCCATCGGGGGCGGGAACTGCACGACGTGACCGGAAGTGTAATCGTTTTTGAAATCGCCTTCCATGTCGACGGTGATGTGCAGGGGGATGCCCGCGGGCCGTTTCATTGCGATTTCCTGCAGCCGGTTGAGCGCGACGGTGAGCTCTTCCGGCGTCACGCTCACGCCGAAGCTGCGATCGTCGAAGTAGGTATGCGCGACGTCGAACCAGTCCTTCGGCTTCTTGAAGTTGGGGTCAACCTGCGAGCGTCCCCAATACCGGTTTTTGCAGGTTTCCAGCGCGTAGGGTTCTAGGCAAAGGCCACCGGCGTGCAGTTTGGTGACCTGTTCGATCCCCGAGGGCGTCAGGTAGGCGCCCCGCCAGGTGAAGGTGAGAACCTGGCCGCACTTTTCCGCCAGGGTCATTTTCGCCAACTTTGCTGCTACAAAACTATCTCTTTCTTTCGACATGGTTGTTAATAGTGAAGGTTTGGTTCTTGATGTGTCTGTTTCAAACTCGCGTGAGTTTATGTCGATGTGGTTCCGGGGGCTAGAGGGGAAACAGGCATCAGGCAAAATCAGTTGCGGAGGTGGGGATCGAGAAAACGGGGGCGAAGGAGCAACGGGTGCCTTGACTGAGGGCAACGGACTTTAGCCAGCCCCCAAGGGGAGGCGAAGGAAAGTATACTCAGGGGAATTGGGGAAACGCAGGGGTGCAGTCGTGGCCGGCCGTGGATGCGGGGGTAAGGTGCGGGGTTTTATTTATTCAACAAACGCATGCAAAGCGCGGGTGCCCACGACGCAAAGCTGCATTCTGTTGGGGCAGTGGGGCTTTCATAGAGGTAGCTTGCGCTAACTATAGACTTAAAGGCAAGACGAAGAACTTCGCCAGGCCGAGCGTTGTCGCCGGGTTCGATGATCCTTCGCCCAGGCGTTAATGGTCGATTCTGGCAAAGGGCCCGACGTACGTCCCGACAAAGCCGCCCGCGATGGCCGTGCTCAGGATGGAGCCATCTTCATTATCCTTGAGCGTCTGCCATTCGCCCTGCCGGGTCCCATAGGAGAAGGAATACGCGCGGTCGCCGGCCTCGATCTTCAAACAGATAATTTCTGGGAAAGGCGGGGGAATTTCCGAATTCGCCACCGTCTGCGGCGCCCCCGCGTGATCCAGGCTGCTGGCACGCTCCAAAAAGACCTGCAGGCCGGTCTCGCGACGCCTGATTCCAAGGAAGAAGTAATGGGTTTCGTTCTGAAACGCGGCCACTCCCGCGGATTCGCCGGCAACCAGCGGAACGTGGACGGCGGTCGTGGCCGTGAAATGCCCGTGCTGCTGGCGATGGCCAAGGAAGGAAGGACTTGTCCGATCGCCCAGTGCCACCTCGCGGGGCTGCAGCGTAAGGGCGCCAGGGCGTGCGCGGAGACTGAACCACGCCTCCCCGGGCGCCCGGAGGAAATTCCAGACCGGCTGCAACTCCGGGCGATCAAACTCGTCACGCCAAGTGAAGTTGCCATTCAATGGAATTGTGGAAGGCGGTGTCGCGGGGAGGCGGGCCGCGACGACGATGGCCGGCACTGGCTGATCCGGCGGGAGAATTATCGGCCAGCCGTCGGTCCACGTCACTAGCAGCATGAAGGTCTCGCGCCCCGTGTTGTAGAGGTTTCCCTCGTAAGGGCGGCAGCCCAAAAACACGGTCCACCAAGCGCCATCGGTCGTTTCCACGAAATCGGCGTGCCCCGTGCAAGTCACCGGGTGGGGACGCCGCGGATCCAGGGTCCGCTGCGTCAGAATCGGATTTTTCGCCCAAGGAACATAAGGACCCCGCACGGAGAGGCTGCGGAAGACAACCTCAGAGTGGCCTTCTCCGGTTCCACCCTCCGCGCAAATCAGGTAATACCATCCGCTTTTTTTGAACAGATGGGGTCCCTCGATCCACACGGGTTGCTTCGCGAGGTTCACGCCGCCGTTGATGATGATCTCTCGCGCGCCAACGAGTTTCTGTCTCTTCACGTCGAACTCCTGCAGCCAGATCGCCCGGTGACCGTCGTAGAGGGGGTGGTTGTCGGGAGGCGGACCGTTGTTCACGAGCCACGTCCGGCCGTCATCATCGAAGAAAAATGATGGATCAATGCCATCGACCTCGCGCAACCACACCGGGTTCGACCACGGGCCGGCTGGATTCTTGGCGGTGAAGAAGCAGTTGCCGCCGGAATCGACCAAGGTGGTCACAACATAGAAGACACCGTCGTGAAACGATATGGCTGGCGCAAACACCCCGCGCGATACACCGAGGCCGTTGAAACTGGCTTGGGCCGCACGGGTGATCACGTGCCCGAGTTGGGTCCAGTGCACGAGATCGCGGCTGTGGAAGATCGGGATGCCGGGGAAATACGAGAACGAGGAATTGACGAGGTAGTAGTCCTCACCCACTCGGCAGATGCTCGGGTCGGGATAGAAACCCGCGAGGATGGGATTGCGATAAGAACCGGCCGGCAGCGGGGCGGCAGCAACGGCGTCATCGCCGGTGTACTCGAACCAGTCGAAGGCGATCGGCGGAGGGGCGGACGCGAGGAGGGGCGGTATCCCGACAGTCGCGGCAAACACCGGCAAAACAAACGCGTTCATATCGAAATAATCCGCAAAGAAGGAGAGGAAGTCAGGCGTCCCGCCATCAGACGAAGACGGGACGTTGAACCGCGGGGTTATTGGTCGCTGGGCGAACCGGGCACGTAATGCAAATGAATCCCTTGGTAATAGGCGAGCGTGTGCTCGGGCGGTTCGACTCCGGCCGGGAGCGGCCGCCCGGAGAAGGTTTGAAAATAGAGCAGACACGCGTCGCGCCACCAGCGCGCCTCGCGCTCCTGCCGGCGCAGCAGCGTTTGCACGTGGACAAACCGCTCTTGGTCGATGCGTCCCTCGAGCGAAGCCCAAGCATCCAGCCACGTCCGCACTTCGTTCACGCCGGCCTGATAGTGCAGGCAGAGTTCATCCCACAGCGTGCGGCCGGACTTGAGCTGGTAATCCCACGGCACGTGGTGAAACCAAAGGAGCAGCGGTTCCGGGCACTGGGCAATGTCGCCATACACGTTTGCCACCGGAGGGGCGTATAAGCCCACCGCGTTGGAGCCGGTGGCGGTGCGTTCGAAGCCGAGGCCGTTCCCATCGGCGCGGTGATAATAAACCGGATTCCAATCAGGGCGCAGATTGTCGACCCATGGACCCGGTCCGTAGTGATGATCCGTGGCCATGATGTGATGCAGCCCCAGCGGCGTCATGTAGTTCACCACCGCCTCGCGCGAGGCGAGCAGCATGGCGGCCACCGGTTTCACCACCCGCGGATCGTTGGAGAACGTCATCCGCGTCCACTCGTCGGCGATCTGTTCGGACGAGAGCGTGTGATCCCAGGCGAGACGGCCGAACGCATACCAGTTGGCTGCGGCCAGCGGGTGTCCGCACCAGTCGCGGTCGGTGCCGGTGTTCGCGACACCGGCGATCGCGGAATCGGCATGGTGATCCACGCCCCCGTCGATGACCCTGGCCACCGTCGAGCCGGCGCCCGCGGCGAACGTATCAGAGTCCAGGCACTCCCTCCACATGGGGGCGAGGAAAGCCAGGTGCACCGCACTGCCGAGATACTCCTGCGTGATCTGCAGCTCCAGCGTGAGCGGCGTCCGGGGCATGGCGCCAAACAGGGGATGAAACGGCTCGCGCGGTTGAAAATCGAGCGGGCCGTTTTTGGCCTGAATGAACACATTGGGCCGGAACGCGCCGTCCAGCGGTTTGAATTCGTTGTAGGCCTGCTTGACCCGGTCGTCGGGAATGTGCTGGTCGTAAACAAAGGCGCGCCACATCACGACGCCGCCGTGCGGCGCCAGCGCATCGGCCAGCAGGTTGGCACCATCGGCATGGGTGCGGTGGTAATCCTGGGGCCCCGGCTGGCCTTCGGAGTTGGCCTTGACGAGCAACCCGCCGAAGTCCGGCACCTGCCGGTAGATTTCATCGACCTTGGCCTTCCACCACGCTTGCACGGCCGGATCAAGGGGGTCGGCCGTGGGCAGCCCGCCGATTTCAACCGGAGCGCTGAAGCGCGCGGTGAGGTAGACGCGAATGCCATACGGTCGAAACACGTCCGCGAGCGCGGCGACCTTGACCAGAAATTGCTCCGTCAGCACCAGTGCGTTGGCGTTGACGCTGGTGAGCACCGAGCCATTGATCCCGATCGACGCGCAGGCGCGGGCATAGTCGGTGTAGCGCGGATCGCGATAGTCCGGCAGCGCAAACCAGTCCCAGAGCGAGAAGCCCGCGTAACCGCGCTCCACGGTGCGGTTGAGATTGTCCCAGTGGTTGAGCAGGCGGCGCTTTATCTTTGGCGCCTCGAGCACGGCGAGGTCGTCGAGCGGCCGGCCGGTCTGCACGCACCGGAGCAGTGCAAAAGCGCCATAAAGCACCCCGATGTCGCGGCGTGCCGCGATGACGATGCAGTGTCGGCTGCCGCGAGCGACCTTCGTGATCCCATAGCCTTCCTCACCGACGGCGGGATCAGGCGCGGCACGATCCAACGTGATGGATGGCTCGACGCCGAGCAGGCCCTTCAGTCCCTTGGTGAGTTCATCCCGCGCTGCGGCGAGCGTGGACGAGTCCGTGCCCGTCGGCGTAGCGAGAACAACCTGGCCGAGCAGGGCGGCGTAGGCGGCGCGTTGCGGTTCGTCGGGGATGCGGTCATAGCGCAGCCAGAGCCGGTAGCCATCCTCGGCGCGGGCGGCGGCGAGCGCCAGGATTCCGAACCCGATCAAACCAAGGTGCGAGCGAAGACAGTGGTTCATCATAAGCGGAAGGAAAAGGGTTCATTATCCGACTGGTGGTGCATGAATTTGAAACTGGCCGCTGACCTGCAGAAGCGCCAGCAGGTAGAGCAAGCCGTCATAATAGCGATATCGGCCTGAAGGGATGGGTGCATCCCACAGCCGTTGCACAAAAGGACGACCCACCTCGGCATCGGCGGCCAGAGCGGCTACGGCCGCCATCGCGAAAAGGCCGGGCGACGAAATATCGGACAGGGGTTTTCCATCGAGGGTGAACTGATTGGGGCAGTCCGGCCCTTGTGCGGCAAGGAAGGCGAGCACCCGGTTGCTTTGCTCCACCTCCCACGGATCCGCGGCGAACCACGCGTGATCAAGCGCGACGTTGGCGAGGGTGCGCCAGGCATCGAAACGGAAGTCTTCATGCCCCCTTCTGATGTGAGGGGAGCCGGCGAAGCTGGCGCAGTCCGGCATCAAGCCGGTGCGGGGGTGCGCGGCGGCCTTGAAGAATGCGCGGCTCGCTGCGGCGGCCTCCGCCCAGAACGCCCGGTCTTCCTTGGCCCAGCGGCCCCAGAGTTCGTAGAACGCGGGCAGCTGATAGGAGGGATTGGTGAAGGTGGCGCCTTCGCCATGAGGTACGAAGACGACCTGCTTCGCCGGGCGGTTGAACATGGCCGTGACAGTCCCGTCGCTTTTGTGCAGCATCGTTCCCAACAGCGCCTGCGCTTCGGCTTGGTAGTTGAATATGCCCTCGCCGTTGCCCCAGCGGCCTGCGGCGAAGAGTAGCGCCATGGCAAACCATTCCTCGCCGTCGGACGCCGGCCCGGGATCAAGCTGGCGGCCGTCATACGCACAATGCCAGGCGAAATAGCCGGCGAACAGTCCGTCGGCGTGGTACATGTGCGTCTTGGCCCACTTCCAGATTCGGTCGAACTCCTTCTGCCGGTTCATCTGCACGGCGATCATCATGCCGTAGGACATGCCTTCGGTGCGCACATCGTTATTGGCGATGTCGGCGACGTAGGCCATGTCGCTGCCGACCGGAAAATAGAGGCGTTGCGTGTCGTCGCGGCCGTAGAAGAGTTGCTGCCAGGCGGTCCGCAGCTTCGCTTCAACCTCGTCGTTGGTTCGACCGAGCAACTCATGAAAGAGGTTGCGGTAATGCCCGGTGTCGAAGGCCCCGTTCGGGGCGGCGGCGAAAAGCGCGCCAATTGGCAGGATCAAACCAACGAGGGCGGCACACAGCCGGTTCATGAGTCTCATGATTCTCGTGCAGTGATCTTGCGTCGTGTGCCCTCAAATGGGGGCGGAAGGCTCAGGGTTGAGAGGACGCCGACTCATGGTGGTGATAGCTTTCCGGTGGACCCAGATAGCTTGGTTTCAGCCCGCCCAAGTCCACAACGAGTTTTTCCAGGACGACCCCGGGATCAACCATCCAAATCTTCAGCGTATGATAACCGGGTTTCGTCAGCGTGTGCGTGGTCCGGACAGGGCGCGCGTTGTCTCCAACGCATTTCTCCCAGTCCATGTTCCCATGCTGCGCGATGTAGTCTTGGGGAACCAGGGTGACCGTCTGCGGGGTCTCATCATCAAAGGAAACTGCCACGTGGAGTCCGCGCCGCGGCATGAAGTTCAAGGTCGGGGCGAGGATTGCGGTGACCTCCGCCCGCCCGGTGCTGAACAGATACATCCGGTAATCTAGGCAAGGGGAATCCTTCCCCGGCGTGGCGCCGGGTGCGTCGACGGGTGCGGTCGCCCGCATCGCGGACAGGGTGTGACCAGAATCTTCAATTCTGATCCAGCGGCTGGCGCCGGCGTCGGTTTTTCCGGCATAGTGTTCGGCTTCGATGGAAACAAAGCCTTCGCCTTCGACAAAGCCCTGCAGGGAAGCGCGCGTCACCTCGATCGGATTGAATGCTTCCACTTTGATGGTGACCTCGCCATTGGCGCCGGTGACCTTTACAGTGCCGCTGGCGGTCCCCTGGGGTGCGCGGTTCCAATCCACGCCGACCCACAGGCGCCGATCCTTTCCAACCGTGCCCCGTATCTTCGCCACGGAGGGAAACAATTTCGCCCATAGGCTGCGGGGCTTTTCGACCGCGTCTCGGGTTTCGCTGAGCACGATCCACGTCGCGCTGGCAACGGCGGTGAAGTCGAGCGGCGCTTTCCCTTTGTTGAACACCTCGATGTAATGGCGTTGTCGGTTGAACGCGTCGAACTTCGGCAGGCTTGCGTCGCCCGCCGCACCAGACCAGGCGGCGTCCGAACCCTCCACGGCGACGCCCAGCGCCGCCGTATCCGGCACTGCAATCTCGACGAGCTTGATTGCGTCCAGATTGTTTCGGGGCGGATCCCGCCAAGTCGTGTAACCGAGGTGCGGCTGGTCCATGAAGTGGTTCCACTTGCCGCCGGCCAACGTGCGGTTGAAATAGTCCATCAGGTTCGTATCCGCCTGGAATAAAGCCCGGGTCTCCGCCGCCCAATCGTTGGTGCTGGCCCGGCCCTGGCGGGCGTACCATGCGTTCTTTCCCGCGGCGAGGTACAGCTCGTTGACCAGCGCGCTGGCTTTGGTCGGGAACAACACCAGCTCGTAGAACGCGTCCCGCGCGTCCGCCGGTAACTGGCGATAAATCTCCTCCGCCCGGGCGGTGATGGCCTTGAAATCCGCCACCACGGTTTCCGCCTCCTGGTAATCAATCAAGCTGTAGGTGTCGGGCGCGAGCAACTCGGGTTTGCGCCGCCCGTTGTATTTCGTGTACCGGGAGACGATCTCCGCGATGTCGGTCGCGTACGTCGGCCCGAATTCCCGCCTGGCCCACCGGCGGGTGTATTCGTTGATGTTGTCGTTGGTCCAGCGGTCCGGGTCCCAGGCCAGGTTCATGAAGTATTCAAGCGGAAATTCATAACCCTTGAAGTGGCCGACATTCACGATCCAGATCCGGTCGGCGCCGTATTGTCTGGCGAGGGTCAGCTGGTCCCAGATTTTGGCAATCGGGCTGGTGTTGATCCACTGATAGCTCCGCGGCCCGCCGTGGTAGTCGAAATGATAATAGATTCCCGACCCGCCCTCCCGCTGGCGTTCCTCCGGGGTCGGCAGACGCCGGAGGTTGCCCCAATTATCGTCGCACCACAGCAGGGTCACATCGTCGGGCACCCGCATGCCCGCGTCGTAGAATTCCTGCACCTCCTTGTAGAGACACCAGAGCTGCGGCACGCGGGTTACATCGGGATTCATCTCATCACGCAGGATATTGCGCTGCACCCCCACGATCTTCTCCAGCAACTCCCGGTTCGCCGCCGGTCCGCCCTCGGCCATCGGTGTGTCATTCGCTCCGCGTAGGCCGATGGTGATGATGCTTTCATCCGCCTTGTTTCGTCGGATGCCGTCCCGCCAGAACTTCTCGAGCAGGTCGGGATGCGTGGCATAGTTCCAATGTCCGACCGTGCCCAGATACCGCCGGTCCCATTCCTCCTGCGCCCGCAGCATCGGCTCCTGGTGCGAGGTGCCCAGGACGACGCCGAATTCATCCGCCAGCCGGGGGTTTTCCGGATCGTCCTCGTTGAACGCGTTGTGCCACATCGCCGGCCAGAGGTAATTGCCCTTCAGCCGGAGAACCAACTCGAACAACCTCGCATAAAACAGGTGGTTGTAATTGGCCACGCCTTGGGGGACCGGAGGATCCGCGCGGGGCGGGACCGAGCCGAATTTTGCCATGACCCAATTGGTCAGGTCTGGCGCTTCGTCGTTCAAGAAGATGCCGCGGTATCTGACCGCGGGCGGCCCTTGCACGAAGCGTCCCGGTTTGACGAACAGCGCCTCGCGGTGAACGACCGGCACGTCCGCCCACCAGTACCACGGGGACACACCAATCTGCTCGGACAGGCTGTAGATACCGTAGATGGTTCCCCGCTTGTCGCTCCCGGCGATCACGAGCGCGCGCTCGACGCCCGGCAGCGGATGGGCCACGACCTCGATGAGAAAGGCTTCCCACCGGCCGGTGATCGCTCCGGGGTCGAGCTTGTTACTGTGCACCAGTCCGTCGATGAGCGCGCTCCGGCCGAGCGTGCCGACGATGACAATATTCCCGGCGGGCGCCGGAATACTAGTGGCGATCTCCGGGCGGACGCCGGAGACGCGTTCGACATCGGCCTGCAAGTCGCTTAGCGCACGGAGCACGCCCGGCCAGTCCTGCGCATCGACGACCAGTGGCGCGGCGGTTTCATGCACAAGTGCCAGCGCTCCCGGCAGGGGAGAATAGGTGACGTAGGGTTCTTCGCCGAGCGCGTATCCCGGAGGGGCGACCGCTAACGCCAGCAGGCAGGCAGTGGTCGATTGAACTAGAAACCGCCAGGACATCGTGCGGATCAACAATAGAGATGAAGTTTAGTGCGCTGGAGGGAGAAGCGGCCCGGCTCGAGGCGCCGGTGGCGGCCCAGCCGGATCTGGTCGCCTTCTACGGCAGTTCGATCTGCACCTTGACGCTGGTGGGCTTCATCTGGCAGGCGTAGTCGAACGCAGCGATGGCATCAGCGAATGCGAAGCGGTCGGTGACCAGGGGGCGCACGTTGATTTTCCCGCTGCTCATCAAAGCGAGGGCGCGGGGATAGACGTGGGCGTAGCGGAAGACGGTCTCGATACGCGCTTCCTTGACTTGAGCCGCCACGATGTCAAACGGCACCGGTGCGCCCGGCATGCCAATGAAGACCGCACAACCGCCGGGGCAAAGCGTCTCGATCGCCTGGGCTGCGGCTGACGGCTCTCCGGTGGCTTCGAAGACGACATCGGCACCCCAGCCATCGGTGGCGCGGCGCACGAGTTCAGCCAGGTTTTGTTCCCGCACGTTGACCGGGGTGATCGGGCCAAGCGTGGCGGCGAGCGCGAGCTTGGCGGGCTGCACATCGGTGATGAATACCCGGCTGCATCCCCCGGCGAGCGCGGCGAGCGCGGTGAGGATACCAATGGGACCCGCGCCCAGCACCGCCGCCACATCGCCGGGCTTGAGACGGGCTTTACCGGAGGCGTGAAGACCAACCGCGAGCGGCTCGACCATGGCCCCCTCGGCAAAGCTCACATTGTCAGGCAGCTTGAACGTGAACGTCGCGGGATGCACCACGGTCGGGCGCAAACAACCGTGCACGGGCGGCGTCGCCCAAAAACGCACCGCGGGATCCAGATTGTAGAGGCCGAGCCGGGTGGCGCGGCTGTTCGGATCGGGGATGCCGGGCTCCATGCAGACGCGATCGCCGGAGCGCAACATGGTCACGGCAGAACCCGTCTCCAGAACGACACCGGCGGCCTCGTGGCCGAGCACCATGGGTTCACGCACGATAAAGGGTCCGATGGCCCCGTGCTGGTAGTAGTGCACGTCGCTGCCGCACACGCCGACCGTGTGAATGCGAACGCGGACATCATGCGGCCCGAGCGGTTCGTCGATCGCAATGTCGCGCAGGCTGAGAGACCGGGTTTTTTCAAGAACGAGAGCCTGCATGGCGGAATCAGGGGATGAAGGCAGGCCGGCCTACACAAGCAGGATCTCGCCGGTGGCCGGTGCCGGCGCTCCGAGTTCGATCGCCCGCGGCCCCGGCGAGGCCGGACCGACGACCAGCCCGTAGCGCCCCGGCGCCCAGACGCGGTCGCCGGCCGCGTTGACCTGACAGAACGCAGCGCTGGCGAGCCGAAACTCGATCTCAACCGCGGTGTTCGCAGGTACCGGGAATTTTTGGAAGCCGATGAGCGTCGCTCGCGGAGCGTCCGGCCAGTCGCGGGGCGGAATGACGTAACACTGCACCGTCTCGTCCGTGGTGCGAGCGCTGGTATTGGTGACGGTTGTCCGCACAGTCAACTCCTGTCCGGCGCGGAGCGTATCGACGTCCCGGGAAAACGAACCGTAGGCGAGTTGGGCGTAACTGAGACCAAAACCAAAAGGGTAGAGCGGTTCGACTTCCGCAAAACGGTAGGTCCGTCCGCGCATGTGGTAGTCGGCTAAAGGAGGCAGGTCGGCGGTGCGGCGCGGCACGGTCACCGGCAGCCGGCCCGAAGGCGAGACTTCGCCGAAGAGGACGTCGGCGACGGCGCGGCCTCCCTCGCAGCCGGGATACCACACCTGCAAAACCGCGTCACAACACTCGTGAGCCTCGGGCACGGCGAGGGCGCTGCCACCGGTGAGGATGAGGACGAGCTTCTTGGCGTGCCTGCGCAGTTCGAGCAGGAACTCCCGCTGGCAGGCCGGCAGTTCGACGGCCGCCCGGTCCCCGCCGGAGGACGAGGCTACCGCGTCGCCCTCTTCACCCTCGAGCGTTGGGTCAAGCCCGAGGACGGCGACCACGATTTCCGACTCTGCTGCGGTTAGAAACGTGTAGTTGACACCTGGCGCCGCCGGCTGCGCGAGGGGGCAGCCCGCGCGATACTCGATCCGTGTGCCCTCGATCGCGCGCTCCACGATGCCCTCAAGCAGGGTGACCAACTGCGGCGAGACTCCGTAGTAGTTGCCGAGCAACGCACCCGTGTTGGCTGCGGTAGGGCCGACCACCAGAATGCTCTCGGGATTACGCGGCAACGGCAGCAGGCCGTTGTTCTTCAAAAGCACGATCGACTCGGCCGCCGCCTGGCGCGCCAGCGCGCGGTGCGCCGGACAGTCGATGATCTCGGGCGAGGTCGCGGACCACGGCACGCGTTCCGGCGGGTCGAACAGACCCAGGCGGAAGCGGGTCGCCAGCAACCGGCGCAGCGATGTGTCGATCTCAGCTTCGGTAATCAGGCCGTCCTTCACCGCGAGTACGAGGTCGTGGTAGGTGCAGCCGCAATTCAAATCGCAGCCCATGCGCACCGCGAGCGCGGCCGACGCGGCGGCGGTGGCCGTCACCTTGTGATGCAGGTGGATGTCATCGATCGCGCCGCAGTCGCTGACGACGTGGCCTTGGAAGCCCCAGCGGCCGCGCAGCGTGTCGACCAGCAGGCGGCGGCTGGCGCAGCAAGGCTCGTCGAGCGTGCGGTTGTAGGCGCCCATGACCGCCTCGACGCCGGCGCGCACGAGTTTTTCGAAGGCGGGCAGATAGGTTTCCGCCAGATCCTTGGGCGTGGGCTGGGCATTGAAGCCGTGGCGCTCCGCCTCGGGGCCGCTATGCACCGCGAAATGCTTGGCGCAGGCGGCGGTCTTGAGATAGCGCGGGTCGTCGCCTTGCAGGCCCCGCACCATGGCCACACCCAGTTCACCAGTGAGGAATGGGTCTTCGCCAAACGTCTCCTGGCCGCGTCCCCACCGCGGGTCGCGGAAAATGTTGATGTTGGGCGTCCAGAAGGTGAGGCCCTGATACTGGCCGCGCCGGCCGGCGGCCACCGCGGCATGATGCTTGGCGCGCGCCTCGTCGGAGATGGTGCTGGCGACGCGCTGGACCAGCGCCCGGTTCCAGGTTGCCCCCAGCCCGATGACTTGAGGAAAGACGGTCGCCCGGCCATTGCGGCCGACGCCATGGCAGGCTTCGCTCCACCAGTTGTAGGCGGGTACGCCGAGGCGTTCAACCGCGCTGCTTTCGTGGAGCAGCTGGCTGATTTTTTCCAGCAGCGTAAAGCGGGCGACGAGATCGTCGATACGAGCGGCGAGCGGAAGATCCGGATTGAGAAAGGGAAATTCGGAGGCCATGGACGGGAATTCCATACGCCGGGTTACGACGATGACGCGAAATGAGAGCGGGGCAAGATTGCAGGGTCACTCGACCGCCGGCATTTTTCCGGTCGGCGCAAGCGGGCGCAAAAGCGGCGGGAGTCTAATTATGGATTAGATATGCAAAACAAGCCCGCCCGCTTGCTGCCGTCGCCGGCGCCGCGGGTGGTGCGATCCGAGCGCCTCAGCACCTACTTCTTCGATTTCGTATCCGTGAATTTGAACCAGTCCACGTCGACAAAGCCGGCGCCGGGACGCGGATTGAAACAAAAGATTACGAACTGTTCGCCTTGAAATGTCCCGGTGCGCCAGTCGAAGGCCAGGTCAAATCGGCCACCGAGCTCGGTCCAAAGAGTCTCGTCGGTGCGGTAGGAACAAACCCCTTGGTTTTGAACGAAGTCCAATTCGGTGCGGAGGATGAGGTCGGTGCCACTAACCGGCAGGGCGGTTACTCGCGTCTCGGAAGGACCGTGATCCACACTGACCTCCATGGCTAGCGTGATTCGCCCGTCGCGGCCGCAATGGGCGGCGATGCGAGCGTTCACTTTTCCCAGGGTCCCGAAGCCGCATACGTCGCCGGGCTGGAGATGGCTCAGGTCCAGCTTCACTTCACCGCGGCTCCACGGACCCTGCCCCTTTTGCGTGAGCGTGTTGCGCGCGAGCCAAACATCGTTCGCAGCTGTGGGCCGAAGCCGGAGGAACCCGGGGCGTTCTGTCAGCGACCAGCGCGTGGCGTCGGGATTGTGGTTCCACTGCCATTGCAGGCCGAGGGTGGGTGAGTTGAAATCGTCGGAGGTGGCGGGCTGGCCGGGCAGCTTGCCCAGGATCGGTTTGCGCGCAACCGCCGGAACCCGGCCGGGGGCGTCCGGATTTCCCCAGACTGGCCAGTCGTTTTGCCAGAAGATCGGACTGAGGTACGGCATGCGGCCCACGGCGCCGCAGTCGCGCATCACAAATCCAAACCAGGTTCCGTCCGGCAGATCGACCAGCGCGCCCTGATGCCCGCCCGTGCGGTCATTTAGTGAGTCCCGGGTTTCGTACGGGCCATGGATGTTCTTGGCACGCGAACAGATCAGCCCGAGCTTGGATGGCACCGCGTTGAAAATGTAATACCAGCCGCCGCGCTTGATGACTTTCGATCCCTCGGCGCCCTGGTAATAGAAAATCCCGCGCGCGTCGACGACCTGGGATAGGTCGCGGTTTAGCTTCAACAACGTGACGTGCCCGTCCCAGCCGCCAGACGTGGCGATGTAGGCGGTGCCGTCCGACTCGATGAATAGACCGGGATCGAACGCCGGGCGATCCAGCTCGTGGTATTGCCACGGTCCGCGGATGTCGTTGGCGAAATAAACCCGCGTGTTTTGGCCGACCGGAGTCGTGACGACATAAAAAGTACCGTCATAGAATCGGAGGCTCGGGGCATAGATTCCGGAGCGATACGCGGCGCCGTCCGTCAGGTCGTATTGCGGACGTCCGTCGAGCCGCGGGATCACGTGCGCGACCAGTTCCCAGTTCACCAGGTCCTGTGAGTGAAGGATCGTGAGGCCCGGCGAATTGACGAAGGTGGTCGTGGCGAAATAAAAATCCCTGTCGACGCGGATGATGTCGGGATCGGGGTAATCGGCATACAGGACCGGGTTGGTGAACGTGCCGTCGCCGTTGTCGGATTGCCAGGCTGGCGCCGGAATACCACCGGCGAGGCAAAAGCCAAGAGCCCAGAGGATGCTCCAGCGGTCGCGGATGCAGATCATGGCGGCTCGCCCGGTGGATCCGGAGTCGTTTGGACGGCGGCGGTTCCGGACAGCAAGCCCTCGGCGCGCGCGACGATGCTGATGTTGCCCGACTTCCCGGCCACGCCGCGGACAATCACCAGGCAAAGCCCGTTGAAGGCCTTGCGATCATGGGCGTGGAACGATTCTAAGCTCGTGGGATCCCCATTGTCCGTCGCGACGATTTCGCCCGGCCCATCGAGGTCGAAGTGAATGCGGTTGTCCGCCCGCGGTACCGTGCACCCCCCCTTGTCCGTCACCATCACGGTAACGAAGGACAGGTCGCGTCCATCGGCGCAAATTTCGGCCCGATCCGGCTGCAACGTCAGCTTCGCGGGAAGCCCGGCGGTCTTCCTTTCATCCGTGGCCCACTCCCGGCCGTTCTTGTAGGTGACGACCTTGAGGGTACCCGGTTCGTAGACGACCTCGTCCCAGCGGAGACGGTATTCGTACGGGCCTTTCTTTTTTCGGCCCAACGATCTCCCGTTGAGGAACAGTTCGCCTTCATCGCCGGAGGTGAACACATGAACCGGGGTCACCTGGCCGACCCGTTCCGGCCAGGTCCAATGCGGCAGAATGTGCGCCATCGGTAAATCGGGACGCCAATGCGCTTGATAAAGATAAAACCGGTCCTTCTTGAAGCCCGCCAGATCGATGATGCCCGAGTAGGAACTGCGGGAGGAATCGTACGGAGTGGGCTCGCCGAGGTAATCCCACCCGGTCCATACGAACTCGCCGGCGACAAAAGGATGCCGCTTGAGCGATCCAAATACCTTGTCCGCGGAGGCCCCGTAGTCCACGGCATGGAGTTCATAGGCGCTCACCTGGCAAATCTTTGAATCGCCGCCCCGGCCTTCCCGCACCGGTTCGCTGATTCCCTTCGTCACCGGGAACAGGTAAACGCCGCGGCTGCTGAACGCGGACGCGGTCTCGCTGCTGAGAATGACTTTGCGGGGAAACTTCTCGCGGAATGCGTCGTATAGCGGCGGAGTGTGGATGCGATCGGTCCCGGCAAATTCCGGCGTGTCGCGGATCCCTTCGCCCTGGTAGTTCAAACTGATGACATCCAGGACCGCAGGCATGGGCATGTCCGGCTTGGCATAGTTCATGGCGCAGATCGCCGGTCGTGTGTGGTCCTCTTCGTGTACAATGTCACAAAGCTGTTTGGCCACCGCCGCGCCTTCCTCGACCGTGTATTGCTCCCCAACTTCGTTGCCAATACTCCAGAGGATCACCGAGGGATGATTGCGATCGCGCCGGACGAACGCGCGCAAATCCTGCTCATGCCAATCCGGGAAAAGCAGGTGATAATCCAGTGGCGTTTTCTGCCGGGCCCACACATCGAACGCCTCGTCCATGACAAGAAATCCCATCTCGTCAGCAAGCTGCAGAAGCTCGGGCGCCGGTGGATTGTGGCTCGTCCGGATGGCATTGCATCCCATTTCCCGGAGCAGCGCCAATTGACGCTGTAGCGCGCGATAATTGACCGCTGCGCCGAGCGCTCCCAAGTCGTGGTGGTCACATACACCGTTCAGCAGGATGTGTTCGCCATTGATGAAAAATCCCTCGTTCGGGTCGAACCTGAGGGTACGAATGCCAAACGGTGTTTCATATCGGTCGACTACATTGCCCTTCTGCAACACGGTGGTGACCGCGACGTAACGATTGGGCCGCTGGTGTGGCGGCGGCCCCCAAAGCCGGGGATTCGCAATGATGACCGAGCCTTTGACCGTCGCGCTCGCTCGCGCAGCAACGGGCGTCTCTACCGGATCAACGCTGGCGATGGCGTCGCCTGTTTTCCTCCCCGCGGCGTCCAGAGCGAAGATCTGCGAAGCGATCCGGACCGTCGCGCTGCCCTCGAGCCCATTGTCGATCGTGACCGCCACGTCGATGGTCGCGGAAGAGGCGGAAACGTCCCGCGTCGTCACCTGGGTTCCCCATTGGCCTACGTGCATGGGATCGGTTTTGATCAGCCAGACATGGCGATAGATGCCGCCACCCGGATACCAGCGCGACGAGTCCGGCGGATTGTCCAAACGGATCGCCAACTGATTCTCGCCGCCGAAAACCACATGCGGCGTGAGGTCGACGCGCCACGACGAATAGCCATACGGCCAGCCGCCCACGAGTTGGCCATTAAGCCAGACCGCCGCGTACGACATCGCGCCGTCGACGTCGAGAAAGATGGACCTGCCGGCGTCCGCCGCGGAGAAGCTCAGCTTCTTCCGATACCAGCCCACGCCGGCGGTGGGCAGCCGGCCCATCCCCCCTCCGCCCGTGGTGACAAACGGCCCCGCGATGGCCCAATCGTGCGGCAGATTCACCTGCTGCCACGCGCGGTCATCGAAGTCCTGCTGCACATAAGCCACGTCGCCACCCCAATTGCCTTGCGGACGGACGAACCGCCGCGCCGGATCTTTGATGAACGCGTTTCCCGCCGGCAAAATCCAAGCCTTGATCACCGTTTGAGCGGGCGCCGTGACGTTTGCCACTGCCTTCGCCTGCGCATCCGCCGGGCCGACGTCTCTGGTCTCCTTTACCTCGGCGCGCCCGTCGTACAACAGGCTGACCGCATTTTCCGCCGGATCCCCCTTTTGGAACCGCCAGTCGTCATCGATGGTGATTCGCTCGCGCGGCGCAGACTTCGCGCAGGGGCTCGCCAACAAGAGCGCGGCGATCACAAGGGCAGCCATGGCCGCAGGGATGGCCGATCCGTGGGTGCCCATGAAATGGGCACCGAGCGGCGGCTTAAAGCTGAAGGACTTTCTCCGGCCCATCATCTCGTGAACAGGTCGAGATCGACTGCCTCTGCCAGGACCTCGTAGCCTTTGTCCGACAAATGCAGGTGATCGCCGCAATCCAGCGAGGCCTCCAGGCACGTTGGATCCGCCGGATCGCGCACCACAGCGTCAAAGTCGATCACCGCATCGAATTGACCGTCCGACCTGATCCAGTGGTTGACTGCCTGGCGGGCCGCCTCCCGGGCCGGACTGGAATAGAAGGATTTGCCAAACGGCGTTATCGTCGCGCCGTAAATCCGGATATGATGGTCATGCGCCTTACGGATGATCTGCTCGTACGCCCCGATCACCTCGCTTACGATCGCCCCCTGGTCATCCGCGGGCCCTGTGCCGATGTCATTGACGCCCTCCAATACAATCAGCCAGCACACGCCGCTTTGCTCCAATACATCGCGATCCAGGCGCGTGAGGGCCGACGGCCCCAAGCCGTCGTGCAGCAGGCGGTTGCCGCCGATTCCTTGGTTCAGCACGCCGATCCCCGCCGTCCGCGGGTCGGCCTGCAGGCGGTGCGCCAGGTCGTCCGGCCAGCGCCGGTTCCGATCGGTGGTCGAACCGCGCCCATCGGTGATGGAGTCGCCCAGGATGGCCAGCACGCCGCCCGGGTGCTCGGCCCAGACCTCCACTCCGCTGAGGATGTACCAATGCTCGATGGTGACAGGCGCGGGTAGCGTGGCGGCCGACACCCAATCACCCTGCTGCAGATACGACGTGCAACGCGCCCCCGGGTGTCCGGTGACGTCGCGCGAAACTTGGCCGAAATGTATCGTCACGGCCAGATCAGCGAGGGGGGGCAGCTCAAATTCGACCGGGTCCGAGACGGCCAGCGCACCCGGCGCGATGGTGACGGCCAGCTGGCCCCCAAAAAGCAGGGGCCGGCTGGAGTCCGGATGAATCGCGCCCCGGTCTCCGGCCGCGGCGACCGCCGCGGCGGTGATCTCGACCGGACTGGAGCCGAAGGCATTGGAGAACCGGACGCGGAGCCGGGGGCCGCCGATGGAGACATGCACGATCTGCCGGAGAGTACTGTCCGACAGTCCGGGCGCCGGCGGCAGGTTCCTCGGTTCGGTCAGCTGGGGTGCGGCGCCCCACGTGTCGACCCAGAAGCCGTCTGGCTGCGACGGTGCGGCGATCGCGACGAGGGTGCCGAACCACCAGGCGCAGAGCGGTAGCATTCTGGCGGCGCGAGCCATGGGGTTTCAGGTGGGGATGATTCTGTCCAGGCCGGCGCTTGCAGGCGGCCCGGACTCCTTGGCGGTTTGCAGATTACAGGAAAGGCGCCCGCCATTCGAAGAAGAAAAGAGCCGGGCGGGAGCCCGGCTCTTTGCGTATCCATTGAAGTCGATGCAGGTACCGTCTTGGCCTAGAAGCTGAACGTGTTCGTCAGCGCCCATTCCTGGACCGGGGCGATTCTCACGCTCGCCCACGTATGGCCGTCGGGTTCGACGGAGATCGGGATGAGCCTGTCTCTCTTTCCGACGTTGTAGACGTTGAGCTGGATTCGCCAGTCGATCCTACTCGTGATCTTCCGCTCGTAGCTGAGCCACAGATCGAGCGCGTCCTCCGAAGGACCGTAGTAGGGCTTGCTCAGGTCGAAGTTCGCCAGGGCGCCGGTGCCGGGGATCACCGGATAGCCGATAACGACCTTGTCCTGCCAGCGATAGGCCGCGCCGACGCCGACGCCCTTGAGGGAGCCGTTGAGGAACCCGCTGGTGAACTGGTAGTCGGTGATGACGTTATAGCGCCACTTGCGGAGCTCGGGCGCGTCGGCGCCTTCCCCCAGCTTCAGCAGCGTGTATTGGCCGCGCCAGCCGCTCCAGTCCATGCGCAGCTCATTCCCCGCAGAATAGTCGGAGTTGAACCGGATCAAATCACCGGCGGGCCCGGCCATCAGAGTGTCCATGTAGGACACCAATTGATCCAGCGTCGCGCCGCCGACGTTGGTGCGGACCGCGGTGGTTTCGGCGGCATTGATCGTGATGCGCCAGTTCGGTGTCGGATTGGCCGTGAACTCGTACTCATAGCCCTTCGACCGGGTGTCAGCGGTCACCGCAAAGCCCTGCAGCAGCGGGGCGGTGCGATAGTCATACACGCTCGCCGGATTGGGCAGGATGGGGTTGGTCAAATATTGGCCAGGAGTCTCCAACGCCGTCTGCGTCGTCGGGCCCACGCCGTAGTTCCACGCATTGAAGTAGCCGTTGTTAGCAAGCCAGATCTGCATGTTGTTAATGGCGGCGATCGCAGCATCGCGGCGAGTATCGGCTTGAGCCTGCGTTTCCAAATGGGAATTGGCAGGCCCCGTAGTGAGGGCGCCCGAAGCGACCGGCCTCCCGGTCGTATTATCCACCCAGACCGCGTCCCACATATACCGATTCCCGGAGTAATGCGCGGTGTTCGTTTGTCCAGCCGTGGACCAGGCATAGGCCGACATGTAGTAGGTCTTGATATTGCGCCAATTCAGGGCATCCCGGATGGTGCCGTAGATGCCGCTGTTGTCGAATCCCGAGAGGGTGGCGCCGACCAACTTGGTGTCATATTTCATCACGCGTAAGGAATACCTTCCGTCCTTCGTGGAGAGCAGGAGGCCGTATTCCTTGGTGGCGCCGGTCGGGTTGGCGATATTATTGCCGTAGATGTCGCGGCGTGCATCCGTGACCTGGAAGTTGCTCGACTTGTTAGACGACAGGCTGATGTTGATCGGCAGGAAGTCGTGCCCGCCGAGCAGCTTGTTGAGGTGCACGACCACGCCGCCGGCGGTGGAGTGAGCCTTGAAATCCGAGCGGGTCTGATTCGCGTTGAGCGTGCCGGCGCCGTAGTCGCCCGGAAGCACATAAGGCTGGGCGGAGGCGGGGCCGGTTGGGTCCAAATTCAACGCGCCGCGAGCGGTGGCCCCCGACAGGGTCTGAGCGGTCACGCCCTGGCCTTTGACCTCGTCGTAGCGCCAGCCGAGGGTGGGCACGATGGCCTCGTTCCATAGGTAGCCCTGCCAGGTACCGGCATAGGATTTCGTCTCGCGCAAGGTCAGGCTGGCCGCCGTGAGGAGACTCTGATCGGCGCCGTTATCATAGCGCAGCAGGTTATCAGTGAAGTTGCTGTTCCAGCCGACGTAGTTGGCGGGATTCGAAACCTGCGTAAGTTGGGCATAGGGGAGGCCGGTTGTGGTGTTGATCACCGGGGCTCCATTGAAGATAGCCTGCAAATTCGTCGGCACGTTCCACGGGTCGGCAAAGTTGACGCCCGTCGGATTCCTCCAGGTCGAATCAAACTGATAGATATTGCCACTCTGCAGTGTCAGATTGGTGGGGATGCCCGGAAGATGAGCGTTGGCCGCCGACGTCGCGTTGGCCATCGACCCACCGAGGTAAATGACCGCTATCGGCGGGAGATTTTGAATGCCGTCGGGATTCCCCTGGAGCTTGTAGGTGGCGTAAGCCAGGGAGTTGGCATACATCTGCCATCTCAGGTTTTCGGTGCTGTAGTGCTCGTCGCTATAGGCACCGTTGAAACGGTGCCTGCCGAGCAACTTCGCGAGGAAACTGTCCGGGCCGAAGAAATCCGTGGTCCGAATCTCACCGAAGAGCGATCCGCGGACATACTTGCGGTCACTTTTGTAGGAATTGCCGCCGCCCGGACCAGCGGCGACGAAGGGCCGGCCGAAGTTGGGATTGGCGACGTTGCCATTGGTGGCGTTGGTGGGTCCGACAACGTAGTCCTGAAAGTTTTGCAGTACATCGATGTTAATAGCCGGGTTGTTGCTGTTCGGGCCGCCGATGAGGTTCTGACCGCCCCGCTTGTATTTCTGTCGGTCGTCGGTGAGTTGGACGCCCAGGCGATCGTCCCAAAACGTCTGCTGGAGGTCGAAGTTGAGGGCATTCCACTTTTCGAACTGAGACGCGGTCGGACCGTCGATCAGATTGTGATAGAAATCGAAAACCGACGGGTCGAGCAGCGATTCGTTTCGGTATTGGCCGTATTGGTAATTGGGCAGGTGCGCGTTATTGGCATACGTACTTAAGTTGGTGAGATCAGAGAAGGCGTCCGCATACCTCATGCCGACGAGATTGACGCCGGCGCCCTGGGGAACTCCGGCGGCATTGAGCGCACCCGTATTAACGTATCCGCCGTAGATCCGGTAGAGCTGGTTGCTCAGGCCGTCCATGAACCAGATGGGTTGCTGCTGGTTGGCGTAGCCGCCCAACCAGGGACTGAAAGTCGGGGCGGCTGAGCCGATCGTGTAGCCATTCGGGACCGCAAGCTTGCCCATGCCGCCGTTCAGGCTGGTCGTGTCAATCGGACGGAACCACGGTGTGATCTGGTCCACCGGCGGGACGATGCGCGGCCGGTCCGCCTTGATGTTGCCGTTCTCGACCTTCACCTTGATGCTGGTGTGAAAATCGCGGCGATTGAACAGCTGCGGGTCGAAGCGAATCGCGCCGGAAAAGCGCTTGTCGTTTTGCCAGGCCTGCGTCTGCTCGTATTGGTGGTCGTCCCACATGCTGTCCACCCGGATGGCCAGCACGTTCTGAACCAGCTCCTGATTCAGGTCGATGCTGCTCCGGAACGTGCCGTAGGACCCGGTGCGCGCCTCGACCGAGCCGTAATCGTGAAACTCGGCATTGTGCATGGTGGCGTTGACGATGCCGGCCGGGCTGCCCAAGCCGAACAGGATCTGGTTCGGGCCACGCTGGATGTCGATGCGGTCCACGTTGTACGAGTCCCACGGAATGTCCGTGACGAAGAAGTCGCGGGTGTTGTCGGCCGCGGCCAGACCGCGCACCCGTTGGGCACTCTCCGGAGCGCGGAGGTTGCCGGTATCTTCGACGCTGGTGCCGTTGCCCAAGCCCGCATAGGTGCCGCGCGTGCCGGCGACCTCGGCGTTGGTGGTGTACTGCAGGAGCGAATCGTTGCCGGTGGCGCCGATGTCCACGAGAAATTCCTTCGTGATCACCTGGATGGAGGAGCCGACGTCGGCGAGGTTGGTGCGGATGCGGGTGCCGGCGAGGGTGTCCGTCGCCTGGTAGCCGACGTTGCGCGTCGTGCTCACTTCGAACGGACTCAGCTTGACGATTTCCTCTTCGCCCGGCGCGCTGGTGACGGTGGTGACGGTGGTCGGCGTCATCTGGGCGGCAGGCGGGGTGGTCTGAGTGGCGGCGGTTGGGGGAGCCACCGTCTGCGCAGACAGGCTGGCGGCAAGGATGCTACCGAAAAACAGCATCCCGATGACTGGGGCTTGGGTATGTCTTTTCATGGTTTCGGGTGTTGGGGTTGTTGCGAAAAACACGGGGGGGTGGCAACCATCGCCGCCCTGGGTCAGGCCAGCCCAGCTTCGCGCGACACGGCGCGAGCAAGCCGGGCCGGATCGTGCTGGTCCTCGAAGCTGCGGTTGGGTTGATGGGGAAACTGCAAGCGCATCGGCTGAGTCACATGGCCACAAGCGCCACACTCGGTCTTGCTGGAGGGGGGTCCGGGCTGAGCCCGGCGGGGGTTGACCTGTCTTGAAGGGAAGAAGGCGAAAGCAGGATGGGGGGCTTTGGCCGACGATCGTGGGGGAAAGGCCGGGGACGGAACATCCCCGGCGAAGCAACGGTCCCACGGTGGCGCCACCCATCCGGCCTTGGCAAAGATCGCGCTGCGCTAACTTTAGACTTGAGCGGATGGACGCCACCGCTCTTTCTGGGACATCAACCCCAAGTCCCATGAATGAACGCCGCGTCACCCTGGCCGACATCGCCCGCGAAGCCGGCGTGCATGTCACCACCGTCTCTCTCGCCCTGCGCAACCACCCCCGGCTGCCGGAGCGCACCCGCCTGCGCATTCAGAAACTGGCCGAACAGCGCGGCTACACCCCCGATCCGTGGCTGCGCGCCCTGGTTGCCTATCGCGGCCAGATCGTCCCCCGGCGCAATCCCCCCACGCTGGCTTACGTGACCAACTGGGACACGCGGTGGGGCTGGAAAGATTTGACCGCGCATCCTGATTTTTTCGCGGGCGCCCTCGCGAAGGCGAAGGAACTCGGGTATAATCTGGAGCATTTCTGGCTGCGCGAGCCGGGGCTGACGCACGGCCGGTTGAATCGGATCTTCTATGCGCGGGGCATCAACGGGGTCATCATCGCGTCCCACATGCGCGAGATCGACGTGGAGTTGCAGTTCGACTGGAAGCACCTAAGCGGGGTCAAGATCGACTACTTTCCGCACAAGCCGGAACTGCACAACGTCACGAACAACCAGTGCGACGTGATCCGTCTGGCCATGCGGAAAGTCATCGCGGCCGGCTACCGGCGCATCGGCTTTGTCATGCACCGCGGCTGGGATCATTCCGTGGATCATCTGTGGACCGCCGGCTTCCTTTGCGAACAGCAGAACCTCGCGCCGAAGGAGCGGGTTCCGGCGCATATTTTTCCCGGCCCCGTGCCAGTCGAGCGCTGGTTCAAAGAGAGCAAGGCTCACGTCACGACGGATCCGGCGCCGTTTGAGGATTGGTACGAAAAATACCGGCCGGAGGTCATCATCAGCAAAGAGTCCTTCGTGCTGCCGCAGCTTCAGCGGATGGGGCTGCGCATCCCCCGGGATGTCGCCTTTGTGGATGTTTTCTTGGATGACTTCTCTGGACGGACTGCGGGCGTGCGCCAGAATCATGAGACGGTCGGCGCCCTCGCCGTCGAGATCCTCGCCGGGCAGCTCCAGCACAACAAATACGGCGTGCCGGAGATTCCGACCACAACCTTTGTGGAGGGCACGTGGTTCGACGGCGCCTCTTGTCCGATGCCGATCCGTGCAGGGAACAGTCGCAGCCGCCCCCGGAGGAGCCTGGCGGCAACCTGAACCGGTTCCGGCTGCGGCCCGGGGGAGGACTTGGCCGTCCGGGACAGAAAGAATTTCCCTCGGGAAGAACCGCCGGGAGACGCGGGACTGTGTTTTAATTGTGCTGGATCAGCGCCCCGGCTTGCGCCCCGAAGATGGCACGCACTTGTTCCGGCGAGCGGAGGCCTGAATGTTTCGGCGCGGGCGCCAATGCCAAGCGCCAGAAGGAGGGCGGTGAGCATCAGCGGTTTCCTGGGAGGGAGCAGGATGGGAAAGTTCTCGTTGTTCAAGCCAGGTCTGAAGCTGGAACCAACGAGCAGACCCCCATTCGCCGCCGGCGGTTCCCCCGGTAAAAGGGTTGCCCGGGCCGGCGGATTTCCTGTAAGCTGCGCCCCTTTTCCATGTCGGGAATCTCCACCGAGCTGTTCATCCTTGGCTTCCTGCTGGTGGCCAATGGGCTTTTTGCCATGGCGGAAATCGCCATCGTATCAGCCCGGAAGGCCCGGCTGAAGCAGCTCGCGGACGAGGGCGATGAGGGCGCGCGGGCCGCGCTCGAACTGAGCGCGGAACCGACCCGCTTCCTCTCCACCGTACAGGTGGGCATCACGTTGTGCGGCATCCTGGCGGGCGCCTTCGGCGGTTCGATCGTGGCCAATCAAGTGGCGATGTGGCTCATGCGCTTCCCGATGCTGGCGCGGTGGGCTGATTACATCGCCTTCGGCGGGGTGGTGGGCCTCCTCACTTTTTTTTCCATCATCATCGGCGAGCTCGTCCCCAAGCGCATCGCGCTCAGCAACCCGGAGCGCATCGCCCGGCTGGTCGCCGGCCCCCTGCAGGGGATGTCGCAGGTGGTTTCACCGCTCATCAAAATCCTCAGCGCCGCCACCGACTTCCTGCTCCAGCCCTTCGGCCTGACGCGCCGCCGCGAAACCCCCGTGACCGACGAGGAGGTTAACATTCTGATCGAACAGGGCCTCCAGGCGGGCGTCTTCCACAAGGCCGAGAAAGAGATGGTCGAGGGCGTGCTCGGCCTCGACCAGCGGCCCGTCACCGCGATCATGACGCCGCGGCCGAAGATCGTTTTCCTCAACATCGACGACTCCGAGGAGGTCAACTGGCGCAAAATCGTCGCCAGCGGCCACTCGCATTTTCCGGTCTATCAGGACAACCGCGACCAGGTGCTCGGCATGGTGGCGGTGAAGGCCCTGTGGGCGCACGCGGCCATCGGCATCCAGACCAGCCTCAAAAACCTCCTGACGCCACCGCTCGTCGTGCCGGAGACGATGAATTGCATTCAGCTGCTCGAGTCGTTCAAGAAATCGGGCCGGCACACCGCGCTCGTGGCCGATGAGTTCGGCAGCATTCAGGGCATGGTGACGCTCATCGACGTGCTGGAGGCCATCGTCGGCGCCCTGCCCGCGCAGGGCCAGCGCGACCAGCCCCAGGCCAAGCAGCACGAGGACGGCTCCTGGCTCATCGATGCCACCCTCGCCGTCAACGAACTCAAGACGGTGCTCCACCTCAACGAACTTCCGCAGGAGGCCGAAGCCGACTACCAGACGCTTGGCGGACTGGTGATGACGCAGTTTGGCCGCATCCCGGCAACGGGCGACCATTTCGAATGGGGCGGCTGGCGTTTCGAGGTCGTCGACATGGACCGCCATCGCGTCGACAAGGTGCTGGTCAGCCGCATGCCCCCGTCCGCCACGGAACAAAAAGAGGCGGTCTAGGCGCGCCGCTAGCACCGCTTCGGGCGGCGATTGAAAAACGAAAAAGAAAAAGGGAAGATCAGTCCGGAGCCCGATCTTCGATCTTCCTTCTTCAATATTGAATCGCTCAGCGCGCAAGCGCACTGAGCGCCTTCAGCACGTCGGCGGCCTGTTGCTTGGTCGAAGCCTTCAGGTCGCGCCACACGATCCTGCCCTCCTTGTTGATGAGGAAAGACTGTCGCGAGGCGAACGCGCCCATCGCCGGCACGGCATGCACCGGCACGCCGAAGGCCTTGATGACCGTCTGGTCCTTGTCGGCGATGAGCGTAAAGGGGAAGTGGTACTTTTCCTTGAAAGCTTTTTGCGCGGCCACATCGTCGGTGCTGACACCGATGACAGTCACCCCCTTGTCGGTGAGGTCCTGGTAGGCGTCGCGCAGGCTGCAACCCTCGGCGGTGCAGCCGGGCGTGTCGGCCTTGGGGAAGAAATAAACGAGGGTGTAGCCCTTCTGGTAGACGGCGCCGAGGTCGAGCGGGTCGCCGGTTTCGGTGATACTGGTGATGGCGGGGGCCGGCGCGCCGACGGCCAGTGGCTCGGCCCGAATGGTGGAGAACAAGGTGAAGAAGCCCATGGTGGTGAGCAGACCAAGGAAAGTGCGCATGCGGAAGCAATAATCGGAAAAGGTGGTTTCGCAAACGAGGATGGCGGACACGAACAACCCGTCCCAGCCCGGTTGGCGGCTTACGCCGGACCGTTCAATCGCGCCACCAGGGCGGGCAGTTCGTGCAGCGTCGCGAGTTGGAAAAACCGGTTCGCCGCGGAGGCCGGGGGCGGCGGCGCGGCCTGTTCGGCCTGCCAGAGCAGATGATAAGGAATGAGCACCGCATACGCGCCAAGGTCGAGCGCGGGCAGGATGTCGGACTTGAGCGAGTTTCCCACCATCAAAAACTGTTCGGGCGGAATCTGGAGGCGGCGCAGGACTCGGGCGTAGGTTTCGATATCTTTTTCGGCGACGACCTCGGAGTGGCGGAAGTGATGGGCGAGACCGGATTTCGCGAGTTTGCGCTCCTGATCGCGCAGGTCGCCCTTGGTGATGAGCAGCAGTTGATGGGATTGCGCGAGCAGCGGCACGGCCTCGGCGGCACCGGCGAGCAGCTCGACGGGATGGGCGAGCATTTCCTTGGCGTAGGCGATGATTTCGCGGATCTCCGCGGCGCGGATGTCGCCCCCGCTCAGCTCGATGGCGGTCTCGATGCACGAAAGGGCATGAGCCTTGATGCCGTAGCCGTACAGCTCGAGGTTGCGCATCTCCGTGGCGAAGAGCCGGCGGTCGATGGTGGCGGCGTCGTGCCAGCGGGCGAGGAGCGCGCGGTATTTCTCGTGCGTGGCCTCGAAGATCGACTCGTTGTGCCAGAGCGTGTCGTCCGCGTCGAAGCCGATCGTCGTGATCATACGGCGAACGAAAGCCGCGGCGACCGGCTGATTCAAGGTCCAAGATGGAGTCTTCACGCCGGTTCAAGATTCAAAAAGAAAGATTCAAGAGAGGCCGTCGGCCGCCCCAGCTTGAATCTTTAATCTTCAGTCTTGAATCGCCCCCCGCCTGGACGGGGGCGTCATTCCAAGCCGGACACGTTCAAATCGGCCGGATACTCGACGGAGAACTTGAGCGGCACCTCGCGCTTCTCGCCGGGCTTGAGGTCGAGACGCCACACCAGCTTGCCGTCCTCCTCGCGGGTGACCTCCTTGGGATTCTCCTTCGCGCCGACGTCCTCCCCAGCCGGGGTGAGCAACGCGACCTCGATCTTCTCGTTGCGCGACACGGGCACGGGCTCTTTGAAGACGACGCGCTCAACGGTCTTCTTGTTGTTCGTAATCGTGACGAGGAATTCGTAGGTGATACGGCGGCCCTTGCTGGTGAGGCCGGTATTTTCGGTGAAACGGTTCACCAGCTTGCGCTTGATGGCGATGCCCTCATCGGCGCCGAGTTGAAGTTCGAACTTCTCCCCGGGCATGACCGTCTTGAGGCGGCTTGCGGCCACAAAGGTCTCGTCGAGGAACGTGTTCATCGCCCCCGCGAGGAACGGATAGTCGGTGTTGTTGACCGCGTAGGCGCTGAGGAATGCGGTCTCCATCACCTTGGGCGTGGCCTGATACTGCAGGTTTGCGGCCAGCTTTGCCGTAGCGATGCTGACCTTCTGCGTGGTGTTGTTGGCGGGAATGGTGACGGCAACAGAGATCTTGAACGTCGCGCTGGTCACGCCCGCCTGCACGGCGGCGGCCAGAAAGCTGGCATCCTTTTCCTCCCTTTGCTCTCCCCCGCCCGCGGCATCGGCCGCCACATTGAAGGGCTGGAGCCGGACTTCTTCCCGTGCCGCCTCCTTGCGCATCATCATACCGGTCACGACCGGCATCTCCACCGGTATCGGCCGGGCCACGTCCACGATCCACGGCCGCAGCTCGGGCGCGCCGCCGCCGAGGCTGGGGCGCGCGGTGGAGAGCGTGAGGGCGATGTCGTTCCAGTCCTCGCCGGTGCCGTTGCGCACGAGGCCGAAATACGAAAGCTCCACGGCTCGCTCCGCCGCGTGCAGGCGCGCGTCGTACGATGGCGCCCAGCTCGCGCCGGGCACGGCGTATTTGAGCGTGACGTCGAGCCGGCCCGGTTCGGTGACGGCCACGCGCACGGTGACTGTCTTGTAGCTTTTGCCGCGCGCGCCGCGCACCTCGTTGAGCTGCTGCTCGAGGGCCGTCTGCTTGGCCTTCAAGTCTTCACGCTGGTTGTCGAGCGACTGCTGCTCGGTGGCGATCTTGCCAAAGGTGTCCTCGGAGTAGGCGTAGAGTTTCTGCCAGTCGTCGAGCGTGGGCCGAGCTCTGCTGTCCAGCAGAGTGCCACTGCCGTGGGCGGCATCACCGCCCAACGGATAGATGACCGTGCCGGTCGAGGCTTGGAGCATGCGTTTCACAAACTCGCACTGCTCGCCCAGAATTACAGCGCGATCGTCGAGGGTGCGCTGCTGCTTCTGCAGTCCGCGGAGCTGCTCTTCCAGCTCCTGCACACGGGCATTGGGCGTGAAGTCGACATAGGCGGTCTGGGCATTGACGTCGAGGATGGTGGCGCCCGCCGTGCCGCGGCCGGAGGCCTGCAGCGACTGGTCGAGCAGCGCGGCCGGCAGGCGCTCGAAGACGATCGCATGCTCCCCGGCAGCCAGTTCGATCGTGGCGATGCGCGTGATCACCGCGCGGTCGACGTAGACCGTGGCGGCGGAGATGCGCGACTCGATTGGAGTCGCGCGAAGTAAAAAGGAAGATGAAAGAACAAAGAAGGATATCAAGAAGCGAGGTTTCATGGTCGTGACGGATGGATGTAGTTGAAGGGATAACGGTTGACGGACGGATTTCTTAGCCCTGCTCGGCGGCGGTGGTGAAAATATGGAGAAAACTACCCTCAAAGGAAATCCAAACCGGCGCGGCGGGCGCGGGCACTTGCCGGGGTAAGACGGAAGAGGCAACATTGAAGAACGGGGCGCGCAGCGGGCGTTCTGATCTTACATCCTCCTTCTTGCCCGTTCAATCGGCGGGCAGCCGCCGGCGCGGCTGCCCGCTACCAAGCGTCGCTGCGGAACGGCGCGGCCGGCAAGCCAGCGCCGTTGAAGAGATTGGCCTCAGGCGCGTTGGTCCAGGCATAGCGCACGGCGACCGGCTCCTTTACCTCGGGCGCGAAAACGATGACCGTGTCGCGCTCAATCCGGGCTGTGGCGGGATGAAACCGCCGGTCGGAGCCGGCGAGCTGGAACTCCGCTGGCGGGCGGTCCTGCGCCAACAGTCCGCTGTCGGCATGATCAAACTGCACCCGCATCGCCGCGCCTTCGCGGGTGGCGGACTTGAACACCGGCCCCGACCAGTCGCCCGGGATGCCATAAAGATGATGACGGGCGATGAGCGCGAGGCGCCGGCCGACCGCCTGCTTGTTGCGCGGATGAACATTGTCCGGATCGCCGAGGTCGATGGTCACGGCCATGCCGGTGTCGGGCAGGGTGAGCGCCTGGGCTTGGGCTTCGCGCAGACGGGCCCAGTTTGTGCCGTTGGCCTCGCCGCCGGCGTAGTTGGCGAGCTGGACGAAGTAGAAGGGGAAATCGCCCTGGCCCCAGTGCTGCCGCCACGCCGTAATCAGGGCGGCGAACAGCGCGTGGTATTCGCCGGGGCGGGAGTCGTTGGACTCGCCCTGATACCACAGGACCCCGCGGAGCGCGCAGGGCAGGAGCGGAGCGATCATGCCGTTGAAGAGGCTGCGCGGCGCTTCCGGGCTGGTGGGACTCGGCGGCGGGGGCAGCCAGGGCTTGTTCTTTAAGAAATCAGCGTATTTCGCGGGGCCGGCCGCCTTGGCGGCTGCTTCGTCTTTATCCTGCGCGGCGCGCGCGGCCTCATACGCAGCGACCTTGGCCGGCCAGTCGATCAGCGCCCTGGCCCAACGCTCGTCCACGACCGCGAAGGCCGGGTCGCTCTTGAGCGCGGCTTCACTCATCCATGATTCGATCGGCGTGCCGCCCCACGTGCTGTTGATGAGGCCGATGGGGACGCCGAGCTTCTGCTGGAGATCGCGGGCGAAGAAGTAGCCGACAGCGGTGAACTGGCCGACGGTTTCGGGGCTGCACACCACCCACGCGCCGTGCAAGGTGTCGGCGGGCCGGTCGGCCACCGCACGCTCGACCTTGAAATGGCGGATGAGGGGGAAATGGGCGGCGGCGACTTCCTCGTCGGCGTTGTCCACGCGATAGACGTCGCCTTTCGGACCCCACACCCTGAATTCCATGTTCGACTGGCCGGAGCACACCCACACCTCGCCGACCACGATGTCCTGTAGCCGGAGGGTGTTTTTACCGCTGACGACGAGTTCGGCGGGTGCGCCGGGCTTGAGCGCACCCAGGTAGACAATCCAGCGGCCATCTTTGCCCGCGGTGGCATGCATGGCCTGATCGCGAAAGGTGACCGTCACCTTCTCGTCCGGCGCGGCCCGGCCCCAGACCGGCACGGCCTTGCCCAGCTGCAACACCGCATGGTCGGTGAACAAGGGCGCGAGCGTGACGTCGGCGCGGACCCACAGTGGGATGAGGGCAACCAGGAGCAAGAGACGTTTGGACATGGGAGGAGAAAGTTAGACCGCGAATTTGCACCCGGTGCAAGACCGCGCGATTTCGTTTCGACGCGACGGCCGCTTTCGACACCATGTCGCTCCATGCGTTCACCGGCTGATCAAGTGGTCATCATCACCGGGGCGTCGTCGGGCATCGGCGAGGCTGCCGCCCGGCGTTTGGCCCGCGGCAGGGCGAAGCTGGTCATTTCCGCGCGGCGGGCGGACCGGCTCCAGGCGCTGGCGCGCGAACTCGACCCTTCCGGGCAGCGGGTGCTCGCGGTCGTCGCCGACGTGACGGACGACGCCGATCGGCGCCGTTTGATAAACGAAGCGCTCGGCAAGTTCGGGCGCATCGACGCGCTGGTGAACAACGCCGGCTACGGCACGCGCGGCCCGCTGGAGCTGGTGCCGGTCGAACTTATCCGCCGCAACTTCGAGACCAACCTGTTCTCGCTCGTCGCCCTCACGCAATTGGTGGTGCCGCACCTGCGGGAGCGCGGCTCCGGACGGATCGTCAACATCGGCTCGGTGGCGGGGCGGATCGCGCGGCCGCTGTCGTCGATCTACGACTCCACAAAGCACGCGCTCGAGGCCATCACCGACGGCCTGCGCGGCGAGCTGGCGCCATTCGGCGTCGAGGTGGTGCTCATCCGGCCCGGCTTCATCCTCACGGAGTTTGTCGACACGGCGAACCGGGTATCCGGGCCGGTGATCGAGAACGCCGGTCCTTACGCACCGTATCTCGGGGGGTTCCGCGCCGGCTACGAGCGGATGCAAAAGCTGGCCGGTCGGCCCGACGACATCGCGCGGCTGGTGGAGAAAGCGCTCACAGCGCGCCGCCCCGCCCCGCGCTACGCCGCGCCTGTCCACGCCAAGCTGTTCCTCTTTCTCAAGTGGCTTCTGCCCGCCCGCGTGCTGGACTGGATGGTCCGGCTGCGGAAATAGCCGGCGGCGCGCGCCGCCTGATTTCCAGTCATGAGGAGTTTGTAACGTATTACGTTACAAACAGCACCGCGATTCATCGTTAATTACGCACCCCGCAAAAACACATACAGCTCCCTGGCGAGCTTGGGGCCGAAGCCGGGCACGTCTTGGATTTCCGCGGCGGAGGCGGCGCGGAGTTTGTCGATCGAGCCGAAGTGCTCCATGAGCGCCGCGCGGCGCATCGGACCGAGGCCGGGAAAGTCGTCGAGGATTGATTCGCGGATCTTCTTTGAGCGGAGATCGGCGTTGTAGGTATTGGCGAAGCGGTGGGCCTCGTCGCGCAGGCGCTGGAGCAGCTGCAGGCCGGGGTGGGTGAGCGGCAGGTTGAGCGGCGGGCGCTCGTCGGGGAAGAAGATCGTCTCGTGCTCCTTCGCCAGGCCGATGAGCGGCGGCGGCGTGAGATCGAGCGCGATGAATGCCTTCAGCGCCGCCGCCACCTGCCCGCGCCCGCCGTCGATGACGACGAGGTCGGGGAAGGGTCGGCCTTCGTCATACAACCGCCGGTAGCGGCGGCCGACGACCTCGGTCATGGCGCGATAGTCGTCGTTGCCGACGAAGCTCTTGATCTGGAAGCGGCGGTATTGGTCCTTGTCGGGCCGGCCGACGGTGAAGTGGACCATCGAGGCGACCACGAACGTCCCCGAGATGTGCGAGATGTCGAAGCACTCCATGTGTGCGGGCGGCCCGGGCAGCCGCAGTGCGCCCGCGAGCAGCTGCAGCGCGACCTCGTCGGTGCGCAGCAGCACTGGCGCGCGCTCGAAGTGGCGCGTCTTGGCCAGCGTCTCCTCCAGCGCAATCACGACGTCGCGTAACTTTGCCGCACGCTCGAACTCCTGCCGGGCCGCGGCGGCCTGCATCTCGGCGCGCAGCGTTTCCAGCCACTCCCGGCTCTTGCCCTCGAGGAACTCGCACGCGGCCTCCACGCGGCGGCGGTAGTCGGCGACGGTCACCTCGTTGGCATGACCGTAAAGCTCGGCGCGCACGTCGTCGTAGAGCCGGTAGACGCCCTCGCTGATTTTGGCCGGATGCGCGTCGCCGAGCAGGATGCCGAACTGCCGGCGCATCTCGGCAAGCGTCTTGCGCACCAGACTGCTGTAGGCAAAGGGCCCGAAGTAGCGCGAGCGGTCGTCCTTGCGCAGGCGCGTCAGCACGAAGCGCGGCAGCTCGGATTCGAGGCTGACGCGCACGAGCAGGAAACGCTTGTCGTCGGTGAAGTCGGTGTTGTAGCGCGGCAGGTACTGCTTGATGAGCCGCCCCTCCAGCAGCAGCGCCTCGGGCTCCGACTTCACCTCGATGACGTCGAAGCCGGCGATCATCTCCACCAGCGCGCGGATCTTCGGCTGCTGCGTGAACAACCGCGACGGCTGGAAGTAGGACGCGACGCGCTTCTTCAGGCTCTTGGCCTTGCCGACATAGATGATGCGTCCGAGCCGGTCCTTCATGAGATACACACCGGGGCCGTCAGGCAGGCGGCGGACCTTTTCCTTGAGGGTGGACGGACCGACCGGGCCTTCCGGCCCATCATGGGAGGGCGCTGGCATTTTCTTCAAAATACACTAGCGTGCAGCCGCTTCGCAAAACATCTATGGCGCACGGCACCACACCAACTCCAAATTCCACCCCAGGCAAGAGCAGCCCCGGGGTTGCCCGGCGCTTTGAACTGCTCACCCTCGGCGACGAACTGCTCCTCGGGCTCACGCCCAACGGGCACCTGACGTGGATCGGCCAGCAGCTCAGCCGCCGCGGCGTGCAGCTGGCGCGCAGCGTCACCGTGACCGACGAGGCATCGGCCATCGTCGCGGAGTTGCGCGCCAGCCGGGCTCGCGCCGACGTGGTCATCACCACCGGCGGGCTCGGCCCGACGTGCGACGACCGCACGCGCGAGGCCGTGGCCGAGGTGCTCGGACAGAAGCTGGTGTTCGATCCCGCCATCAAGCAAGCCCTGGCCGACCGCTTTGCGCGCCTCGGCCGCAAGATGACGCCCAACAATCTGAAGCAGGCGTACCGGTTCGAGCACGGCGAGGTGCTGCCCAACGCCAACGGCACCGCCCCCGGCCTCTGGGTCGAGCAGGGCGGCAAGGTGCTGGTGATGCTGCCCGGCCCGCCCAACGAACTCCAGCCGCTGTTCACCGAACAGGTGCTGCCGCGTCTCGCGAAGCTCGGCCTCATCAGCGAGGGCGAGGCCTACGTGCAGCTCTGCACCGCCGGCGTGGGCGAGTCCGCGCTCGAGACGAAGCTTCAGCCCATCTTCGACCGCGCCGGTGGCGGGCTCAGCGTGGCCTACTGCGCCCACCAGTGGCGCGTCGACGTGCGCCTCAGCTCGCCCGGCGGACATCTCTCGCTCCGTGAACTACAGGCCGTCGCCGACGAGTGCGCCGCGCTGCTCGGCGAGGACTTCGTGTGCTACGGGCACGACTCGCTGGCCAAAGTCGCGGCGGACCTGCTCCGCGCGCAGGAGAAAACGCTGGCCGTCGCCGAATCGTGCACGGGCGGTCTGCTGGCCAACCGGTTCACCGACGTCTGCGGCGCGTCCAAGTTTTTCCGCGGAGCCATCGTCTGCTACAGTAACGACGCGAAGATGCAGATCCTCGACGTGCCCGAGTGTCTGATCGAACAGCACGGCGCGGTGAGCAACGAGTGCGCGGTGGCGCTGGCCACCAGCGTCGCCGAGACGCTGGAGGCGGACTACGGCCTCGCCATCACCGGCTACGCCGGCCCGAGCGGCGGCACGAAGGATGATCCCGTCGGCACCATCTACCTCGGCTTGCATTCGCCGCAGGGCGTGTGGTCGAAGAAACTGAACTACACCGCCACGCGCACCATGGTGAAGGAGCGCGCCGTCACTGTCGCGCTCGACTGGCTACGGCGCGAGCTGGTGCGGGCCGCGCGCCACCCCGCCGCGCCCCTCCGCCGGGCGACACTGATCGGGTAGGGGCGGCGCGCGATAGTGATCGCGCGCCGATTGAAGAGCGAAGACGAAAGATTGAAGACGCGGAGGCGAACGCGCTGACCGATCTTGCGTCTTGCTTCTTGAAGCTTAATTCGGCGGGCGGAGCCCGCCGTTTTAGCTCAGCAGGTTTTTCAGCGCGGCAAGATACTTTTCCTGCGTGCGGGCGATGACATCGGCGGGCAGCCGCGGCGCCGGCGGCTTCTGCTCCCATTTGAGGCCGAGCAGATAGTCACGCACAAACTGCTTGTCGTAGCTCGGCGGCGACTGGTTGACGGCGTAGCTGTCCTTCGGCCAGTAGCGCGACGAGTCGGGGGTGAGAATTTCGTCGATGAGGTAAAGGCGGCCCGTGGCATCGGTGCCGAATTCGAACTTCGTGTCGGCGAGGATCATGCCGGCCCGGGCGGCGCGGTCGTGGCCGAAGCGATAGAGCGCGAGGCTCACGGATTTCACCTGTTTGTAGAGCGCGGGGCCGATGAGTTCGGCGCCCTGTTCATCATTGATGGGCTCGTCGTGCCGGCCCTTCGGCGCCTTGGTCGTTGGCGTGAAAATCGCCTCGGGCAGGCGGTCGGCCTGACGCAGGCCAGCCGGCAGCCGGATGCCGCAGACCGCGCCGGTTTTCTGGTAGGCGCTCCACCCGCTGCCGACGAGATACCCACGCACCACGCATTCGATCGGCAGCGGGTTCAGTTTTTTCACAACCATGCTGCGAAGCTGCAGGTCGCGGGAGAGCTGGTATTTTTCGGCAAGCAGTCTCGCTTGATCAGTCAGAAGGTGATTGGGAACAAGGTTTCTCACCTGCGCGAACCACCACAGGCTCATTTGCGTGAGCACGATGCCCTTGCCGGGAATGCCGTCGGGCAGAATCACGTCGAAGGCCGAAAGGCGGTCGGTGGCGGCGATCAGCAGCGCGTCGCCGAGATCGAAGATTTCGCGCACCTTGCCGGAGGCGAGCTTGGGGAAGGGAAGGCCTTCGATCTGCGTGACGGCGGTTGGAGGAATGGCGCGGGCGATGTCGGCGAAGGTCATGGGTGCGTGGCAGTGGAATAACGGAGAGAGTCCGCAAAAGTAAATGCCATGTTGCGGCCGGGCGGCCCGGCGACGCCGGGGGTGCGGCTCACTCGCGGCGGAACATCCAGGCGTGGACGCCGAAGGCGCAGGCGGCGCCGAGGTAGGCGCCGGCGATGATGTCCCCGATGAAATGGTAGTCAGCCCCGAACAGCCCGAGCGCGACGAGGAACACGAGGGTGACCCACAGCCAGCGCAGGCGCGGCACGCGCAGCCACAAGACGGCCATGAAGGCGGTGATCCGGGACGTGTGACCCGACGGGAAGGATTCCCAGCCCTCGCCGCCATGGAAGGGGAAGAATCCGTAGGCGCCGTTCCCGATCCAAGAAGGATTGTGTTCGGTCCAGGTTTCGGGCCACAGCCGGCCGCAGGCATCCTTCAGTTGATCCTTGATTACGAGAGCGATCACGGTCGCGAGGCAGCAGGCGATGAGGGTCTTGAACCAGGCGGGAGGCTGCCAGCCCCACAGGGTCCCCACGCCGGCCACCGCCAGCACCACGGCGGCCACCGGGAGCGTGGGATCGACGAGGTGGGTGAGCCACGGGAACACGACCATCTCGTGCAATGTCGCATGCGCCCAAGTGGAGGCTGGCCGGTCGACAAAGGCGACGGATAGGCCGACGAGGACGGCGCAGGACAGGAGCGCTCCGAACAATCGGAGCCAGGGGTTCGACTCAGTGGGGCTCGCCATGCGAGTTACGGCTTTTGTCTCAAGCTAGGTGGGCGCGCGGGCGGGGGGAAGTCCAATTCGATCCTCCGGTCGCGAGGACCGGGCACCGCCCCGGCTCGAGGCGCGCGCAGATTTTCCCGTGCCGCGGCCTGAGTAGAAAAGCCTTGCGCGAGTTGACCCGGGTCGTAGGGTGCCCGACTCTGCGTCTAGGTCCCCATCGTCTAGCCCGGCCCAGGACACCACCCTTTCACGGTGAGAACCGGGGTTCGAATCCCCGTGGGGACGCCAATTGATAACCAACAGGTTACAGAAGAGCGTAGCCGAAACGTAGCAACTCTTCCGACTGCGAAGGGGCCAAGGAAGGCTCCTAGGCGTTGGGAATATCGCAGGCGCATTTGGTCGGATTTTGGGGAGGTGTCTGTCGATGCAGCGCTGGCGCGGGCAAGGGCTGGGAGCCCTCACGCCGGATGCACCGCTGGCGGCGGTGCGCCGGCGGCGGGCTCCCTTCCTTGTCTCCCGAGGGAACAACAGCATTGGAACCCGGTAGAAAAATCGTCCCGTTTGCAACGGGTGGGCCGGTTCAAGTGGCATCCTCGGGATTTGCGGGATGAGCATAACACGCGAAAGAAACTGCGCCGCGTGATGAAATTGATGCAGGATCGGTATGGGCTTGAGCGGCTGTTGTTCGTAACGGGCACTTTCCCTGATAAGGTGATGGATCGGAAGGAGGCGTACCGGCGTTTCCATTCGTTCTGCACCAACATACTGTCGAAGGCGTTCGAATGTTGGGTGCTGGCGGTGGGGCGGCATCTGGATGGGGCAATCCATTACCACCTGCTGGCGGCTGCTCCTGTTGGTGTTGATGTGCGAACTGGGTTTGATTTTCAAGCTGCTAAGCGGCGGGATTACCGTTCGGCGTGCTCGTGGTTGCGCGAATTGTGGCGCCGGATGCGGTCGCTGACGAATTACGACGGGGAACACTCTGGGCATCCGTATCCCAAGATTGGGCGGTGCGAGTTTATGCCTGTGCGAAAGAGCGCAGGCGGTGTCGCGGGTTACGTTGGGCGTTACCTGCGGAACCAATTTGGCACTCGGTTTCCGGAGGACAAGGGGGCGCGGTTGGTGCGCTTTAGCCGGGCGGCGCAAGAGCTGGACGATGTGTACTGGGCGCCGATTAAGGCGCGTGTCATAGAGATTCGGCATAGGGTGAAGACTATGGCGCAACGGTACGGGGAACGGCGGCGGCGGGGCGTGACGTGTTCTCGGGTCGAGTGGCGGCCCGAGTGGGAAAGGGCTTTGGCGTCCGTCCCTCCGCCACCTGAACGGGGAAGCGGGTCATCCGAGGACGGTGATCCCCTCTGCCCGTTCTAGGGTTTCACAATCCACGGCGGTGTATTACTTTGAAACCTAACCCAACAAATCATGGCAGCCGTTTGAACTCAAACGGCTGCCTTCTGACTTTGTATCCGAACTCAGATGCGATTTTGGCATTAGGAACGAAGTATTTCACGGCCAAATCGGGACGCCCAGGAAAGAGGGAATTAACGGGGTGCCAAGTGACCTCCTCTTCCTCTTCGGAATCATCATAAATTTTGGTGCCATAGCACTTTTGCTGGTACGCGATGCGGTTTTCAAAGGGCAAAACAATTTTAAAAATAGCATCCGACGGACCCAATTCCTTAAGCACGACCGCCATTTGCTTTCTCTCCCCAAGGGAACCAGTCCCGGGACACATGAGCACAGAACACAAACCAAACCCTAGTTTTTCTTCCTCGGAAAATAGAGTTCTCGCGAGGATTTGGGGATCTTCGGAAGCGGAGCTGTCGAAAGAGGACATAAGAATAAGGAATTGGATGATTTTGTCGGATGGCAGGTGGAACGAAAAATACCGGCATCTTCTCAAGCCGCCTTCTCAACCTGAAGGGAATCCATCATGCGGATCACGTCCGCCATGCCTCACCGTGCGCCCATTCCCGTTCAGAGACAAGAGCGGTTTCAAAGTGATACACTACCCAATCCACTTATTGTTTGAACCATGCGAGGGAAGGGCGTACACGGTGAAAAATACCTCTGGTGGCTAGCGGCAACATGGCTCACGTCGCCGAAAAGGTTATACTTCCTCGTTGCGCCAAAGCGCTTAGGTCTGGCAATTCCGCCACAACCATGAACCCCGACAAAGTTCACCTATCTCGCGGCCTGAAGTACGTTATCAAACGCGCGGTCTTCGCCGTTGTGATGACCGCCCCTTTGGTCGGATGGGGAGATCCCCTTCCTTCTGAACGTGAGGTGAAGTTGCGGGCTTCTGCGGACGCCGGAGATGCCCAAGCACTACTAGAACTGGGACGGGCCTACTCTTTCGGTGATGACCAGAAATGGATGCACGACGATGGCTCTTGGAGCGTGGAAAATCCTCCGGACTACGTAAAGCCCTACATAATCCAAGGCATCCATAAGGACGATGCCGAAGCAAAAAGGCTCATCTTACTGTCTGCCCAAAAAGGAAACGCCGTGGCGATGGCTATTACGAGCAGTAACTTCTTTTGGGACCACAACTATGGCCAAGCCGTCTATTGGGCACGCAAAGCCAGCGCCCAAGGAAATAAAGAAGGGATTGAGGCGCTACGGGCCTTAAAAACTATCGCCGATACAGACCCTCTCAACACCTACACTGCCGAGCAACGACAGGAAATCAGGGATGCACTCAACAGTGCGGATACCGCAACGCCACCGCCTGGACCTGTCTCCACAGTTACGGAGCCTGTACCAACGCCTCCGCCTGCTCCCGCAATCAGTCCACTTGACCGAGCCAAGGCTAATTCCATTGATGCGCTTGCCCGAATTTGCTTCGGGGGGGAAAAGCAACTGTTCACCGTCCTTAGCGCCGATGCGGTTTACAATAATCACGAGGCCGATAACACCAGTTACGCAATTACAGTTCTCCTCTCTATCCGCGCTCAAGGCCCCTATGGATATCTCGAACGTAGCACCAGTTTCGCCTGCGACGGCCGGGGGAACGTCATAGCTGCAATCCACCTTCCCGACTTCGGACCATGACCCCGCCTTTAACTGCTCCTAATAAGGAGTTGCTTACCTCGTGACTCGTTCCTGAAGGCGGAGCGAGCCGGGTCGGGCTTACCAAGGCGGCGGAGAGGTCCGCCCGGCCTGACGGCGAGCGGGAGGGTTCCCCGCTCTTGGGAGCGGGGGAAGGGGCGTGAGGGCGAGCCGTAGCTACCTTGGCACAAGGGGAAATCCAGTGACGCGAAAAAACAGTTGACGCGGCGTTAACCAGACTTAGGTTTACGCCATGTCAACCGACTTTCCTTTCATTGCGGTCCCGGAAAAGCTGCACGCTGTCTTTGGTGAGCCGGTACCTGGCACGCATCTTTACCATAAGGAAGGCCCCCAAGAAGAGACCAGCTATTGGGCGGACGCGGTTTTTGAAATCGCCGGGGAATGCGTCTCACCGGGCGGCGTGTCGATGTATGCGCCCGTATCACGAGCAGCCGTTCACAAACGCCTCAAAGAAGGAAAGCTGACCGGATTTTTCTTTCATGTGACGCATCGTAGGCGGAATTTTTTCGGTCTAGACCTTAGCACCCGCGAACTGGCCATCGGTTTTATCCCGGTCAGCGAATGCAAGGCATGGCGGGCGGAACTGGAGCAACGCGCCATAGCACAGGGATTGATTACCGAAAAGGAGCTACTGGGCGATAAACCCGACTGGCATGGATCGTTCCTTCAATGGAACTCAAAGTGGGCGCGTAAACAGGAACGCAAGCTCAAGGAAGGTCCGAAATGAATAAGACTGACATGATTCTCACGACCGCCGGTGCTCAGGCTGAGGCCGTAGGTCTATCACGGTGGACGATTCAGGCCATGCGCAAAGCCGGGCGCCAATTGGGCGACCCTGTTGGCCGATTCACGACCCGACGCTGGTTGATGGCGTGGCTGCATCGCCACCCGGAGTTTGTGGCGTCCCATTGGCTGGGAAAAAACGCAAAGCCTGTGTGCACCGGGTCAGATCATCAGCCTGCAGTCGCTGATAAATCCGATGCACTGTCTGGTCAGCATGACCTACGTAAGCCATAGCCTGCTGGATAGGTACCCCGTCGCGGGCCATGCGTGTGATCACAGTGACGCGGGTGGAATGGAACGTGAGGTGCGGACATACGCCCTTCCGGTTTCTCTCCAAGCGTCCTTTGAGAAAGAGGTGCCAATCTCTCGTGACCATTTTTGGAAGGACACAGGTGCGCTCAGCGCCTGCATCCTTCAACTGACGAACCAACGTCAGGAGATTGGGGTGAAGGGTAGTGGTGTAAACCTTCGCGCCTTTGGCGTGAAAAGTGATGCGCCGGGCTTTAAGGTCGATGTCACTGAAGGGCACGCTGGTTTCACTAATTCGGCATCCTTGGAAAAGCGCGATTTCGAAAGAGATTGTCATCCAGCGGTCGCGCAAAGGCAAATGGCCTTCCTTCACAGCGAGTGCTTGGCGAATTGCTGCAACGTCGGCGTCGGTCATCTCGGGCTTTTCCGCAGGCCGCTGCTTCTTGATGCCCATGCGTTCAAGCGGACTCGTGGCGATGAACCCGCGATGCACAGCCTCGCGCATGACGCGCGCGAAGAGTCGCAGCTCGGCCAATGCGGTGTTGTGGGAAGGATGCTTCTTAGAAACTCGCTTAACTTGGCTCGTCCGCCACGTCATGTATTCAAGGCCAAGCTGGTAGGTCACCCCCTGTGGGCCGCAAACTTTTTGCTGCGTCAGAAACGCATCGACCCACTGCCATCTGTTGCGTTCGGAAACCATAGTGTTCGGGTGGCCTTGGTGTTTCATTTGAAGCCAGGGCATCACCCAGCAGTCCCACTGCGAGGACGGCGCTATCGTTCGGGCGGCGAGCGCATCAGCGGAAAGCTCACGCGCGATCGCCACTGCACGTTTGTAGCCGAGCGGGTCGTCACGACGGTGGTTGGTGCTTTTCGCGCAGAAGCGCAGTTTTTGAGGGCACCAGAATTTGACCCACCAATACGGCGAGTCCTTTCGGGGGTAAACACTGGTGCCAACCAAACGCATTTAACACGTAGCTCAGCGTAGCTACGGGCACTTTCCAAGTAAATTCGATCACTCTTAAGCACCTAATGAATACCAACATAAACCAACACGGGGTAGGCACCGGGGTTCGAATCCCCGTGGGGACGCCAAACAAACGCAGTTTGTTTGGCGCTGCGCAGCAGTTCGTACCGAGCCCGAAGGGCGACATCGGACACCCCGGAGGGGTTTGACGGAGGGCGCGGAAGCGCCCGGAGATGGGGCGCGCGACAGCGCGAGTGCGAAGCACCTGCCCATGGCAGCCAATCCCCGTGGGGACGCCACCTTCCAACATCGCGTTGCACCCCCCTGAAAATTATCCGCTGCTCACCGCCTGTGATGAAGAGCCCAGAGTGGCCAGCACAACGTTGACCGCGGTCGCGGTCGCGATATCAAGACCCGCATGACGACGAACCCCCGGGGTCGGATGGTGGTGGCGTTCTGGGTCGGTGTGTTCCTTCTTGGGTCTCTAAGCGCGGTGGCGGCGCCGCCGAAACCCGTGCCTGTGCCGATGGGCGACAACACGTACAGCCTGACCCGCAGCGCCCGGTTCGCCTTCTCCTTCGACACCGAGAAGCTCAAAGCGGAAGCCCGGGAGGACGCCGCCAAGTTCTGCGCCGGCCTGGGCAAGAGAATGAAGGAGGTGTCGATCTCCGCGGAAAAAACGTCGCTGCTTCATGGGGGCTTTTCCATGGCGACGCTCATCTTCAAAGTCCTCGACCCGGCTGACCCGGAGTTGGCCGAGATGCCGATCCCGGGGGCTGGTTTAAGCGATCTCGAGATGCTCGTGGACCTGCACGACAAGAAGTTGTTGTCGGACGCGGAGTTTGAGGTCGCTCGGAAACGGTTGGATGAGAAATCGAGCGAGCTGAACGAACTCCTCGCCCTCAAACGAAAGGGCATCCTCACCGAGGCCGAGTTTGAAACGGCCAGGAACCGGCTCACGGAGCGCGCGAAATAGCGAGCCGAGCCCAATCGGATCCCCGTCATCGCCTTCCAGGGAGCCTTGGCTGGTGCAGCAGGGGCGTCTCTGGGCGGGGCGTTGATTTCTAGGGACTTCTAGGCGCCAACTTTCTTTGCGCGGGGACGGGGGAACGATGGTGCCGCAATCGGGGCGGCCGAGCTTGATCCGCGGAACCGCCAGTTTTTCAAAACTTACCTCACTAAACCGCGAAGGGTGGGGCCCGGATTTTTCAGACTTTAACCTCAACGATTGGCCCAAATCGGTTTCAAAACTTTCCTCTCCGGCACCATTTGGCGCTGCGCCGCAGTTCGTACCGAGCCCGAAGGGCGACATCGGACACCCCGGAGGGGTTTGTGGAGCGGAGCGGAACGGGCCGCCGAAGGCGGCGGGCGCAGCCCCGAGCACAAGCGAGCCAATCCTCGTGGGGACGCCAGCCTTCGCCTTCGGACCCCCTGTGATGATTAGCGCATAGTTTGGTGCGCCAGGCCAACCCATACGCTAATCCTCACGTGGCCAACCTTTATGCCAACTATTGCGCCGCTCTAATGCAGGGGCTTTTCGGATCGCGGTGTTAGGGTGCCTGTCAGAAACGGCACCGATCTCGAGGCTCGCGGCGACTGTATTCGAGCATACACTGTTCTCATGAGAATCGCCTTCCGTCAGTTGGTGAAGACCCCCGGCTTTACCGTAATTGCGCTTATCACGCTGGCGCTCGGAATCGGCGTAAACACGACGGCGTTTACTATACTGAACCGTCTGCTGTTTCTGTCGCAGCCCTATCCTGGAACTAGCCGGATGGTGCAGATCTGGAGCACCACTCCCCAATGGCGAAACGGCACCATCTCACCCGGCGATTTCTGCGACCTTCGCGAGCAGAATACGGTCTTCGCCCACCTCTCGGTCTGGAGTGTTGACCACTTCAAAAGTCTGGCGGCGGCCGGCCATACCCCCGAGCAAATCACCGCCGGGGCGGTCACGGCGGACTTTTTCCCCGTCCTCGGCATTCCAGCCGCCCTGGGGCGCACCTTCACTCCGGAGGATCAGGCCAAGCAGGCCTTGGTGGTGGTCCTGTCCAACGCGTATTGGCAGAAACATCTGGGGGGGATCCCAACGTGCTCGGGCGCTCCCTGCGGTTTGATGGCAAGACGGTTACCGTCATCGGGGTAATGCCGCCCGTTCTCGACGATCCCTTGCTTTGGGATGGCCGGATTGATCTGTGGAACCTGGACTTCGTCGAGATCAACCGGCAGATGCGGGATCGGTCATGGTATTCGGTGATTGCCCGCCTGAAACCGGGAGTCACCCTCGGCCAAGCGCAGGCCGAGGTAAGAACCATTGCTGCCCGGCTGGCGCATGATTTTCCCAAGACCAACGATCAACGAGGCCTGCGGGTGGCCCCATTCGCCCCAGATTACATCGGTGATCTCGGACGCACACTTAACTGGTTGGTCATGGCCCTTTCCCTTTCCGTTCTTCTGATCGCGTGCGTCAATTTGATCAATTTGCAGCTAGTCCGCTCGACGGGCCGTTCTCGGGAATACGCCATCCGCCTGGCGCTAGGCGCCTCGCGCGGCCAGCTGATGCGTCTACTTCTGAACGAAAGCCTGCTGCTCTCCCTTGCAGGCGGAGCTTTCGGCCTGCTGGTTGCGAAGTGGGGCAATTCCTATTTCGCGGGGTATTTTGATGCGCCCATGCCGCTGGACCTTCGCGCGGTCGCTTTCGCCTTTGCCGTTACCGTGCTGGCGGGAGTCGTCTCCGGGGCGATTCCGGCCTGGCTCGGTTCGCGCGCGGATATCAACGCGGCGCTAAAGCAAGGCGGCCGGGGTTCGATCGCCGACCGTTCGCGGCATCGGCTCCGTCACGGATTGATCGTTGCCGAGCTTGCCATGGCGCTCACTTTACTGACCGGTGCCGGCTATTTCATCCGCGGAATCCAACGGATCATGAGCAGGGAACTGCATTGGAGGCCGGAGAATACCCTTGTCGGATACTTCGAACTGCCGTTCGAACGCTACGGCGACGGAACGGACAGCCGCCTGCAGGCAATCACCGACAAATTCCTGGCGGCGTTGCGCCTGCTGCCCGGCGTGGATCATGTCGCGGTTTCCAGCAATTCGCCGGCCTGGGCCTTTGGCGGACGCATGAACCTCCTCATCGAAGGCCAGATCCCGCCGTCAAAAGAAAATGCGCCGGTGGCCCGCTATCTCACGATCACCAGCGACTTCTTCGATACCGTCGGAATCCGATTGTTGCAGGGGCGGAACTTCGCTGATTTCGACCGGCCCGAGGCACCCGGGGTCGTGATCATCAACCAAACCATGGCGGAGAAGTTCTGGCCCGGACAAGATCCGATCGGCAAGCGGATTGGCGATGCAGATTCAAACAACCCCCGCTGGTTCGAGATCGTCGGCATCGTCAATGACATCGTTGCCGGGCTAGATTTCGATGGTCAGCATTCTCGCTATCAGTTCTACCAGCCGTGGGCCCAGCGATCTAGTCGTTTTGTCACATTCTCGGCGCATTGCGTTTCGGATCCCAGAGCGCTGACGAACCGCGTCCGGCAAACCTTGGCGGGCATTGAACCCGATGTTGCGATCACTGACCTAACTACTGCGGAAGAGGCTATGAGGAATAGTCTGTCCGGCTTTGCATTCGTCCGGCGCACGTTAACCCAACTGGCGGGTTTGGGCCTGTTGCTCTCTGCCGTAGGGGTTTACGGAGTGATCGCCAATCTGACCGTGGAACGCACCCACGAAATCGGTGTGCGGATGGCCCTAGGTGCGCAGCGCGGCGATGTAATCTGGCTTTTCCTGCGCCATGGCGTGACCTTGGCGCTGATCGGCGCTGCGATTGGGCTGCTGCTTTCCTTCGCTTTGGTGCGCATCCTCATCCAAACCGTCGCCGTCATCCCTGGCAATGATTCGTGGGTTATCGTGGACTTGGCCGCGGCCCTCGTGGCTGTGGCCCTGCTTGCATGCTGGTTGCCCGCCAGGCGGGCTACCAAAGTGAGCCCACTCGTCGCCTTGCGGGCGGAGTGACGGAGCAGGAATAAGCAGGGCGTCGCATTTCGGTTATGCGCTAACGGGGATGCCCGTGGCCAAAGTATGTGCGAATTCCTTTACGAATCCGCTCCGGAGATGCCCGATTTCTGACCAACATACACGCTACGGCTCAAGAAGACTATGCGCTACGCACCACTCTGAAGATTATCCGCTGCTCACCACCTGTGATGAAGAGCCCAGAGTGGCCAGCACAACGTTGACCGCGGCAGCGGGCGCGATATCAAGACCCGCATGACGACAAACCCCTTGAGTCGGATGGCGGTGGCGTTCTGGGTCGGCGTAGTCCTCCTGGGGTTTCCGGGCACGGCAGTGGCGGCGGATTCCCAACCCGCTCCCGTCCCGATGGGCGACAACACGTACAGCCTGACCCGCAGGGCGGGGTTCGCCTTTATCCGCAACACCGCCAAGCTCGAAAAGGAGGCCCGGGCGGACGCGATCGAGTTCTGCGCCAGCCTGGGCCGGAAGATGAAGGAGGTGTCGATCTCCTCGCACAAGGCGTCGCCGATTTTGGGAGGCATTTCTCAAGCGACGATCATCTTCAAGGCCCTCGATCCGGCCGACCCGGAACTGGCCGGCACGCAGGCTTCCGCGGCCAACGCGCCGGCTCCCGCAGCCGGGGCGGGTGATCTCGAGAAGCTCGCGGGCCTGCACGACAGGAAGCTGTTGTCGGACGCGGAATATGAGGACGCCACGAAGCGGCTGAAGGAGCGATTGAACGATCTCGACCAACTCGTCGAACTCCATCGGAAGGGCATTCTCACAGATGCCGAGTTTGAAGCGGCCAGGAACCGGCTGATAGAGCGCGCGAAATAGCGTGCCGAGCCCAATCGGATCCCTGTCATCGCCTTCCATGGAGCCTTGGCTGGTGCAGCAGGGGCGCCTCCAGGCGGTGCGTTGATTTCTGGGGACTGCCAGGCGTCAACTTTCTTTGCCCGGGGGCGAGGGAACGATGGTACCGCAATCGGGGCGGCCGAGCTTGATCCGCGGAACCGCCAGTTTTTTCAAAACTTACCTCACTAAACCGTGAAGGGTGGGGCCCGGATTTTTGGGGCTTTAGCCTCAACGTTTAGCGGGAATCGGTTTCAAAATTTTTGGCTCGGATGCCACGCCGGACTCCCGCCGGTCGCGGCTCTGCGCCGCCGAAATCAGGGCACCAGCAACCAGACAAGCAGTTTGAGGTCGCGGCTGGACCCGCCGCTCACCACCCGAAGGCTCATCGCATCGTGGGTGTCCACCCAATCGTGAATCTGGTCGCGCGACCAATTAAGGGCCGGTTGACCCTCGATGCGGGTGAGCAGGTCGCCTGCGGCAAGGCGGGCCTCCTCGGCGGGGCTGCCCGGGATGACACGCACGACCCGCCAGCCGGCGGGATCAAGGATGACGCTCAAACCCACACTGCGCTCGGAGGGCGAAGCGATCAGCCCGGCTTGCTGGGAGTAAAACCGGACCCTGTCAGCCCGCTGGTCGAAAACGATGCAGAAACGGCCCAGCACGTCGTAGCCGATGCTCGGCTCAGAGCCGCCGACTGAAGCTACTGGTTCCGGCAGCACCAGACTACCGAGCGTCAGCCGGCCGTTCAGCCGGCCCAGGTAATCTCGCGTCTCCTCGTCGATCGCCTCGATCAGCGGCCCTGGGCGTGGGTCGGCCTTCCATGAAAGGGAGGACGCCAGCTCGATCGGCAGGTGCAGACTTCCGTTGGAGCCGCTGTCGATTTCAACCTCGAACGACTTGTCCTGCAACCCGGCGGCGATGAACGGCACCTCGGAGTGCTCGTGTACCGCCATTTCGGCGCGCAGCGGCGGCAGATTCTCCGGCCAGCCGGGGCCAAGCAGCAGCCGGTGGCCCGGATAGTCGAGCCCGAGAAACACCTCGGAGAAGAGCGAAAAGCCCAAAGCGCCGTCAATGCGCCGGCCGTCGATCTGCGTAAAGCGGGTCATGGGCAGAATGCCGGCGATCACTCCTTCAAAACGCACACCGCCAAGCTCGATGGAATCGAACAGCGCCCGCGGCACCGCGAGGGGATCCCCCAGGGCGTTGAACGCGGTGGTGGTGGCCTCGTCGTCCGGCGCCGGCTGGGCCTTCACCGCCGTCGCCAGTTCCGGCGAAAAGAGCGTGAAGGAACAGCCGGTGTCGACAAACACCCGGAATGGTCCCTGCCCGTTCACCATGACGTTGACGAACAGAAAATGGTTCCGGAGATCGGCCGGAACGACCACCGCGCGCTCCATGCGGGTGTACAGCGGCGCGGTTTCCTTGATGATATCAGCGGCAAGCGGAGCGGCCGCCCAGCCGGCAACCGCCACAGCCATGATGAGGCACGAGCGAAGCGATTTCATTCGGTGTGGCAGGACCCGACGCGAGGCGAAGATGTCGGTGCCGCCGAGTTACGGGCATGGGCGATCATGTTCCCTGGTCCAGCGTTGTCGAGCAACGGACACCATAATAGAAACGCACGACACCGCGGCGGATGATTACTCGGGCCACTTGCCGAGCCCGCAGCATTCCGATTATCAGGGCGGCACATGCGACCGGGCAGAGCACCCCCAGACCATTGGAATCTGTGGAGTGGGCGACGATATAAAGATAACGAGCGAACGATTTCATTGCCGGTGGGCGCTTCCTGCGCGGCAGGGAGTAAGCACCGGCGGAGACGCCGCGCGGGAGAACCGGTTACGGGTGGCCGCGGCGGGATGAGCGGCTTTGCCGCACGGCGGCGGCGTGGTTCCGACGCCGCAATTCGCGTGTAACCGCACGGGACACCCGGCGTCTCTGCGGCCAAGTGAAGATTGAACAAAACGTTCAGCATTCATGCGGCGACTTGGGCGCGGCGATCGCCGCCGTCGCGCGGTCTCACTTTCGGCGGTTCGGCTATGCCAAAACGTCGATGAAGGAGATCGCGGAAGATTGCGGCATGTCGGGCGCGAATCTCTACCGCTACTATGAGGGCAAGCTGGCGATCGGTGCCGCCGTGGCGGCGGCCGAACAGGCGGCTCTGTTCGCGGTCTGCGATCGCGCGGTCGCAAGCGTGCGGGGAGACTTGGCCGCGAAATTGATAACCCTATTTCAGACGCTCATCGACGGTACCTGCCGGCAAATCAAGTCGACGCCATTGCTCTTTGAGCTGGGAATGACGGTGGCGCGCGAACGGCCGGAACATCGGCAGCGGTTTCTGCGGGAAACCGAAGCCCGCATTGGCGCGATCCTCGCGCAGAGCGGCAATGACGAGGCGTTGGCGGCGGTCGACGCAAAGGTCCCAAGCCGGCTGATCCTGATGGCGAGTGCCCCCTTCGTGCTCCCGTGGATGCTGCGAACCCAGCCATTCGGCAATCCGCGTGCCCAGGTGGAACCGCTCATGAAGTGTCTGGTTTCGGGCCTCACGAAGGCGAATTCAGAGGGCGCCGCGGCATCGGTTCGCCACAGCGATCCACCCGGATCTTGATTCTTCGATTGCCGCGAAATCTCAACCTCCTATCTATTTTCTCAATGACCGACGATTCCCAGAATTCCTCCGCATCCCCCGCAGTCCAAGCCAGCACAACGACCGGGGCCACCCACCGTTGGCGTCCTTGGCAAAGGCGGTTGCTGATCGTCACAGCCGTGCTCGTGGTCGGTTACGCGGCCATCGTGCGGCCTCTGACCCGGTCCGCCGGCCCGGCCCGCGCCGGTGCCGGTTTCGGGGCGGTGCCGGTCACGGCGGAGCCAGCGCGCAAGGCCGATCTGAATGTGCGGATTGTTGCCTTGGGCACGGTCACGCCGGTCAACACCGTCACCGTGCGCAGCCTGGTGGACGGCCAGCTCCAAAAGATTCTTTTCACAGAAGGCCAGTTGGTGGAGGCGGGCGCGCCCCTGGCGGAGATCGATCCGCGTCCGTTCGAGGTGCAAAAAGCGCAGGCCGAGGCCATGCTGGCGCGGGACCAAGCCCTCCTCGACAACTCCCGGCTTGATCTTGATCGTTTCCAAACGCTGCTTAGCCAGGATTCGGTGGCCAAACAGCAGGTGGACACCCAGGCGGCGCTGGTGCGGCAGTACGAAGCGACGGTGAAGCTGGACCAGGCGCAGATCAATACCGCAGCGCTGCAGCTCACCTACGCGCACATCACCGCGCCCGTCACGGGTCGCGTCGGGTTGCGTCTCGTGGACACAGGAAACCTGATCCATCCCTCCGATGCCAATGGGATCGCGGTGATCACCCAGCTTCATCCCATCACGGTGCTGTTTTCCATTCCGCAGGACGCCCTGCCCCAGGTGATGAAACGTTTCAAAACGGACGAACCCATGGTCGTCGAGGCCTTCGACCGGGACGGTCGGACCCTCCTCGCCACCGGGAAGCTCGTGACTGTGGACAATCAGATTGATCCAACGACGGGCACGATCAAGCTGCGCGCCGAATTTTCCAATACCGACGAGACGCTGTTTCCCAACCAGTTTGTGAACGTGCAGCTGATCGCGGAGCAGATCCAGGGCGCCACCGTCGTGCCCACGGCCGCCATCCAGCGCAGCACCACGGCCACTTACGTTTATGTCGTGGCGGATCAAAAGACGGCCTCGGTTCGTCGGGTGGAAACCGGCCCGTCGGAGCGCGGTATGATCGTCGTTTCCAAGGGTCTCGTCCCGGGCGATGTTGTCGTGGTGGACGGCGTGGACAAGTTGCGCGATGGCTCCACGGTCGAACTCGTCAGCCGGACCGCTGGCGCCGCGGGATCCGGACCGGACAAGACTTCCGGCACGCGTGGACCCGGGGGCGCCCGGCCGCCGCAGAACTGAGCCACCCGGCCACCCGTTCCCGTGAATCCTTCAAGACCGTTCATTCTGCGGCCGGTGGCGACCTCGCTGCTCATGGTCGCCATCCTGCTGGCGGGCGCCTTCGCCTACCGCATGCTGTCCATTTCGGCGCTGCCGCAGGTCGATTATCCGACGATCCAAGTCGTCACGCTGTATCCCGGCGCCAGTCCGGAGGTGATCACCTCGTCGATCACCGCTCCACTTGAGCGCCAGTTCGGCCAGATGCCGGGCCTCAGCCGCATGGCTTCGACCAGCTCGGGCGGGGCGTCGATGATCACGCTGACCTTCACGCTCGACCTGACGCTCGACGTGGCGGAGCAGGAAGTGCAGGCCGCGATCAATGCCGCGAGCAATCTCCTGCCGGTCGACCTCCCGGCTCCGCCGATTTACAACAAGGTCAACCCGGCGGATGCGCCTATCATCACCCTTGGCATCACCTCCGCGACGATTCCGTTGCCCAAAGTTGAAGACCTGGTCGACACCCGGCTCGCGCAAAAATTGTCGCAGATTCCGGGCGTGGGACTGGTGAGCATTAGCGGCGGCCAGCGCCCCGCGGTACGGGTGCAGGCGGATCCCCGCGCCCTCGCCGCCGCCGGGCTGACCTTGGATGACGTCCGGACCGCCATCGGCAACGCCAACGTCAACCAGGCCAAGGGCAGTTTCGACGGCCCCACGCGCGCTTCGACGATCGACGCCAACGACGAGCTCAAGTCGGTGGAGGATTATGAAAATCTGATCATCGCCTACCGGAACGGCGCCCCCATCCGGGTGAGCGACGTGGCCAAGGTGGTCAACAGCGCGGAAAATGTGCAGCTGGCCGCCTGGGCCAATGAGCGCGCCGCCATCATCCTGAACATCCAGCGCCAGCCCGGGGCCAACGTCATCGAGGTCGTCGACCGGATTAAACAACTGCTGCCGCAGCTGCAGGCGGGCCTGCCTGCCTCGGTGGAGGTGATTCCATTGACCGACCGCACCGTGACGATCCGCGCCTCCGTCGCGGACGTGCAGATCGAGCTGATGATCGCCGTCGCTCTGGTCGTCATGGTCGTCTTCCTGTTCCTGCGCAACATTCCGGCGACCATCATCCCGGGCGTGGCGGTCCCGCTCTCGCTCGTGGGCACGTTCGGCGTGATGTACCTCGCGGGCTTCAGCATCAACAACCTCACGCTCATGGCCCTGACGATCGCCACCGGCTTCGTCGTCGACGACGCCATTGTGATGATCGAGAACATCGCCCGCTACATTGAGGCGGGCGAGTCGCCGGTTGCAGCCGCGTTGAAGGGCGCCGAGCAGATCGGCTTCACGATCATCTCGCTCACCGTGTCGTTGATCGCCGTGCTGATTCCCCTGCTCTTCATGGGGGACGTGGTCGGGCGCCTGTTCCGCGAGTTTGCGATCACGCTCGCCGTCGCGATTCTCATCTCGGCCGTGGTCTCGCTCACCCTGACGCCGATGATGTGCGCCAGGCTGCTGCACCACACGCCGGTGGAGAAACAGGGACGCTTCTACCGGGCCAGCGGCCGTTTCATCGAGAACGTCATCACCCGCTACGGCATCCTCCTGAAATGGGTGCTCCGACACCAGGGGCTCACCCTCGCCGTCGCCCTCGGCACGCTGCTGCTCACTGTCGTGCTCTACATCATCATTCCGAAGGGATTCTTTCCGGTGCAGGACACCGGGGCGATCCAGGGAATTTCCGAGGCGGAGCAATCCATATCTTTCGCCGCCATGGCGGAGCGCCAGCAGGCCCTGGGCCGCGTGATCCTCGCGGATCCCGCCGTCGCCAGCCTGTCTTCCTACATCGGGGTCGATGGAACCAACCCCACGCTCAACAGCGGACGCATGCTGATCAATCTCAAGCCCCAGCACGACCGCCAGGAGAAGGCCATCGAGATCATCCGCCGCCTGCAGCCGAAGCTCGCCGCCGTGTCCGGCATCACGCTCTACCTCCAGCCCGTGCAGGACCTTACCATCGAGAGTTCGGTCAGCCGCACGCAATACCAGTTCAGCGTCGAATCCGCCAATCCCGATGACCTGAACCACTGGGTCGGGACTCTCGTCGACCGGCTGCGCGAGCTTCCCGCCCTGGCCGACGTCGCGAGCGACCTGCAAAACGAGGGCCTGCAGGCCTATCTGGAGATCGACCGTGACTCGGCCGCGCGCATGGGCGTCACCGTCGCGGCCATCGACAACGCGCTCTACAACGCCTTTGGCCAGCGCCTGGTCTCGACCATCTTCACCCAGACCAACCAGTATCGCGTGGTGCTGGAGGCGCCGCCCGGACTGCAGCGCAGCCTGACGGCGCTCGACAACATCTACGTGACTTCGAGCACCGGGGCGCAGGTGCGGCTCACGGCGGTGGCCACCGTCAGCGAGCGTCGCGCCGCGCTGTCGATCAACCATGCCGCCCAGTTCCCCGCCGCGACCATTTCCTTCAACCTCGCCCCCGGCTACTCGCTCGGCGATGCGGTGACCGCCATTGAGACGGCCAAACGCGATCTCGGATTGCCCGCGAGCGTTCTGACAAGCTTCCAGGGGGCGGCGCTGGCGTTCAGCGCCTCCCTCACCAACACCCTGTTCCTGATCATCGCGGCAGTGGTCACGATGTACATCGTCCTGGGCGTTCTCTACGAAAGCTACATCCACCCCATCACGATCCTCTCCACGCTGCCATCGGCGGGCGTGGGCGCGCTGCTGGCCCTGCAGCTCTCGGACACCGACCTCGGCATGATCGCCATCATCGGTATCATCCTCCTCATCGGCATCGTGAAAAAGAACGCCATCATGATGATCGATTTCGCCCTGGATGCGGAGCGCCAGGAGGGCAAGCCACCCGAGGAGGCGATCTACCAGGCCTGCCTGCTCCGTTTCCGTCCCATCCTGATGACCACCCTGGCCGCCTTGCTGGGCGCCCTGCCGCTCATGCTGGGCACGGGCGTGGGCTCCGAGCTGCGGCATCCGCTGGGCATCACCATGGTGGGCGGCCTGATCTTCAGCCAGGTGCTCACGCTGTTCACCACGCCGGTGATCTACCTGGCCTTTGACCGGCTGGCCCGCCGAACGAAAAAAATCCAGGCGGTCCCCGCGGTGGCGACCTCATGATCCCCTCCGCCCCATTTATCCGGCGGCCCGTCGCCACGACCCTGCTGACGCTCGGCATCGCGCTGGCGGGCATGCTGGCGTTCCGCCTGCTGCCGGTTTCGCCCCTGCCGCAGGTGGACTTTCCGACCATTTCGGTTTCCGCCGGCCTGCCCGGGGCGAGTCCGGAGACCATGGCTTCGACCGTGGCCATGCCGCTGGAACGCTCGCTCGGGCGCATCGCCGGCGTGACGGAGATGACCTCCTCCAGTTCGCTGGGTTCAACGCGCATCACCCTGCAGTTTGACCTGAGCCGTAACATCGACGGCGCCGCCCGCGACGTGCAGGCCGCCATGGACGCCGCCCGCAGCCTTCTCCCCACCGGGATGCCGAGCAATCCCACCTACCGCAAGGTCAACCCCGCCGACGCTCCGGTGCTGATTCTGTCCATGACTTCGGACACCCTCGACCAGGGCCAGATGTACGATTCCGCCTCGACCATCCTGGCGCAGGCCCTCGCGCAAGTGGACGGCGTGGGGGAGGTGGACGTCGGAGGCAGCTCGCTGCCGGCGGTGCGCGTTGAGCTCAATCCGACGGCCCTCAACCATTATGGCATCGCGACGGCCGCCGTCCGCACGGCGATTGCCACGACCAATGCCAACCGGCCGAAAGGCATCCTCGATGGGGACACCCGCCACTGGCAGATCGCCGCCAACGACCAGGCGAAAAAGGCGGCTGACTACCGGCCGATCGTGGTCGCCTACCGCAACGGCGCGGCGGTGCGTCTGACCGATGTCGCCACCCTGGATGATGCCGTGCAGGATCTGCGCAACGCGGGGCTGGCGGACGGAAAGCCCGCGGTCTTGCTCCTGGTGCGGCGCCAGCCGGGCGCCAACGTGATCGAGACCGTCGATCGCGTGAAGGCGATTCTGCCCATCCTGCAGGCTTCGATCCCGAGTTCGATCGACCTGCAGGTAGCCTCCGACAGCACGACCACCATCCGCGCCTCCTTGCTCGGTGTGGAGCACACGCTCCTCATCTCCATCTCGCTCGTGATCCTGGTGGTCTTCCTTTTTCTGCGCCGGTGGCGGGCGGCGACCATTCCCGCCGTCGCCGTACCCGTCTCGCTCATCGGCACCTTCGGCATCATGTATCTCGCCGGGTACAGCCTGGACAACCTCTCGCTCATGGCCCTCACCATCGCCACCGGCTTCGTCGTGGACGACGCGGTGGTCGTCCTCGAGAACGTGTCCCGGCACATCGAGGAGGGGATGTCCCCGTTCGAAGCGGCGATGAAGGGCGCGCGGGAAGTCGGCTTCACCGTCGTTTCGATGAGCACCTCGCTCGTCGCCGTCTTCGTGCCGATTCTGCTCATGGGCGGAATCATCGGCCGCCTCTTCCGCGAATTTGCGGTCACGCTGTCCGCGGCAATCATGGTCTCGCTCGTGGTCTCGCTGACGACCACCCCGATGATGTGTGCCCGGGTGTTGCGGCCGCAGAGCGAGGAAAAGCCCGGACGCTTGTCCCGTTTCGTCGAACGGATGTTTGCGCGCCTGTTGCAAGGATACGATCGGACGCTCCAGTGGGCGCTGGGGCACCGGCGCGTGATGCTCGTCGCCCTGCTCGGCACCGTGGTGATGAACATCTACCTCTATGTCATCGTCCCCAAGGGTTTCATGCCCCAGCAAGATACCGGCCGCATCATGGGGAACCTCGTCGCCGACCAGAGCATCTCCTTCCAGGCGATGCGGCAAAAGCTGGTGAACTTCGTCGCCGTGGTGCGGGCCGATCCGGCCGTCGAACACGTGGTCGCCTTCACCGGCGGCGGCCAGCGCAACAGTGCGTTCTTTTTCGTGGTCCTGAAACCCATCGCCCAGCGAAAAATCTCCGCCGACCTGGTCATTGCCCGGCTACGCCGGAAGCTTGCGCACCAACCGGGCGCCACGCTTTTCCTCCAGGCCGCGCAGGACGTGCGGGTCGGCGGTCGGTCCGCGAATGCCCAGTACCAATACACGCTCAGTTCGGACGACCTCGCCGAACTGCGCGCCTGGGAGCCGCGCATCCGCCAGGCCTTGAGTCGTATACCGGAGATCGTGGACGTGAGCACCGACCAGCAGGACCTCGGCTTGCAGACCTCGCTCGTCGTCGACCGCGATGCCGCCACGCGCCTCGGGGTGAATTTCTCCCAGCTCGACTCCACGCTCAACGACCTCTTCGGCCAGCGGCAGGTTTCGACCATCTACAATCCCCTCAACCAATACCATGTGGTGATGGAGGTGGCCCCGGCCTACTGGCAGAATCCATCCGAGTTGAACAACACCTACATCGTTTCCCACACCGGCGCCGAGGTGCCGCTCTCCGCCCTCGCCCGCTGGGTGCCGACCAACACCTCCCTCGCGGTCAACCATCAGGGGCAATTCGTCGCGACGACCGTGTCCTTCAATCTCCCCCCGGGCGTTTCGCTCTCCACCGCCGCCCGCGCGGTCGAAAGCGCCCTCCTGCATATTGGAGTTCCCAGCTCGATCCATGGCAGTTTCCAAGGCACGGCACAGGCCTTCCAAGCCTCCCTCGCCAACCAGCCCCTCCTCATCCTGGCGGCGCTGGTGGCCGTCTATCTCGTGCTCGGCATTTTGTATGAAAGCCTCGTCCATCCGCTCACGATCATCTCCACCCTGCCCTCGGCCGGAGGCGGCGCGATCCTCGCTCTGCTCATCACGGGCACTGATTTCACGATCATGGCGTTCATCGGCGTCATCCTGCTCATCGGCATCGTGAAGAAAAATGCCATCCTCATGATTGACTTTGCCATCGAAGACCAGCGCCGGACCGGCGCGCGGGCGGAGGACGCGATCTACCGGGCCTGCCTGCTGCGCTTCCGCCCGATCATGATGACGACCATGGCGGCCCTGCTGGGAGCAGTGCCCCTCGCCCTGGGGCATGGCGACGGAGCGGAACTGCGGCAACCGCTCGGCATCTCGATCGTCGGCGGTCTCATTGTGAGCCAAGTCCTGACCCTTTATACCACGCCCGTGGTTTACCTCTATCTCGAACGGTTCGGCGCCTGGGGAACGCGCTTGGCGCGGCGTCTCCACCCCCATTCCGTCGCGCGCGTGCCCGCGGGTCTTCCCATTTCATGAACGCTCAAAGACTTTTTCATTTTGGCGCCGGTCTGGCGCTCCTCGTCCTCGGCGGTTGTGCCGTCGGTCCCGACTACCAGCGTCCGGTGGTGGATGCTCCCGCCTTCAAGGAAGCCGGTCAGTGGAAGCCCGCCGAACCGGGCGAACAGGTTCCCCGCGGAAAATGGTGGCAGGCCTACGGAGACCCCGTGCTCAACGGACTGGAGGACCGCATCGAAATTTCCAGCAACACCCTGCACGTCGCGGAAGCGCAGTATCAGCAGGCACAGGCCGCCGCCACCATCGCCAATGCCGCGCTTTTTCCGTCGGTCAGCGCCGACGGCTCGGCGGGCCGGTCCAACGCTCCCGCGCATGGGACCATTCCCGCCTCGTTGGCCAATACTTTCGGCGCCGGTCTGGCGGCCAGTTGGGAATTTGATCTCTGGGGCCAGGTGCGCCGCAGCGCGGAAGCCGGCCGGGCGGCGGCGGCGGCCAGCGCGGCGGACCTTGAATCGGTCCGCCTCAGTCTTCATGCCACGCTGGCGCAGACTTACTTCTCCCTGCGCGTCGCGGACACCGAACAGCGGCTGTATGAGCGGATCGTCGCGGACTACATGCGGTTCTTAAAAATGACGCAGAACCGCTACGCGCAGGGTGTCGACACCCGCGCGGACGTCGTCGTCGCCGAATCCCAACTGAAGACCGCGCAGGCCCAGGCCGTCGATCTCACCTTGCAGCGGGCCCAGTTGGAACACGCCATTGCGGTCCTCCTCGGACAACCCCCGGCTGCTTTCTCCCTGCCGTCAGCCGATCTGACGATCCAGCCGCCCGTCCCGCCGGTATTGATTCCCTCGCAACAGCTCGAACACCGGCCCGATATCGCCGGGGCGGAGCGCCGGCTGGCCGCGGCTTCCGCCGGGATCGGTGTGGCCAAGGCCGGCTATTTCCCGCTCATCTCCCTTTCGGGTTCCGCCGGGTATCAAGGGCCGCAATACCAGCACCTCTTCAACGCGCCGAATGAAATTTGGTCGCTGGGCGCCGGGGCGGTCATGCCCCTGTTCGATGCCGGCAAGGTCCGCGCCCAAGTCAGGCAGGCCCGCGCCGTCTACGAGGAAAGCCTCGGCACCTACCGCCAGACGGTCCTCGCCGCCTTCCAAGAGGTGGAAGACAACCTCGCCGCTGCCGCCATCCTGACTCAGGAGGCCGCGGTGCAGGCAGAGGCCCTGGCGGCGGCGCGGCAATCGGCGGTCATCACGCTCAATCAATACCAAGCCGGCACGGTCAGTTACTTGAATGTGGTGACAGCCCAGACGGCCCAACTCGCTGCCGAGCAGACCGCCGTGCAACTCCTCGGCCGGCGGCTCAACGCCAGTGTCACGCTCCTCAAAGCCGCGGGCGGAGACTGGTGGATGCCCGGCGAGCCCCAAGATGCACGCGCCGCCAAGGTTCCGTAGACGAGCAGAGCGTCCGCCATCAAAGGCTCGCATTCCAGCCATCGTAGAGGAAACGACTTTGCGTCGTTGGGACAAAGGCGCTGCCCATTCCAAGCGGAGAGAAGTTCCTGCGCCCGCCGGCCCGGATAACTAGCACGTGAGCCCTGCACTTGTGCATCTCCTTCAGACGTGATCGGATGCGCCCAGTCTGGTCGCCCGGCAATTTGTTTCATCCTTCCAACATGAGAATCACGGTTCTTGGCGCCGCCGGCGGTGAAGTCACCGGGTCGGCTTATCTCGTCGAAACCCTTCAAGCCACGGTGCTCGTCGACTGCGGGCTGTTCCAAGGCCACCACGTGGAGGCCCTGAACTGCCCGCCAGTGGGAGCCGGCTCGGCGCGGCTGGATGCCGTGGTTCTCACGCATGCACATCTCGATCATACCGGCCGCCTGCCACTGCTGGCGCGGACGGGTTTCACCGGGCCCATTTTTACCACTCCGGCCACGATTGAAATGACCGGGCTGATTCTGCGTGATGCCGCCAAAATCCAGGCCCAGGACACTGAGCGGCTCAACCGCACGCGCCGGCGGGCAGGCGAGGCGCCGGCCGAGCCGCTTTACAGCCTCGCGGACGCCGAGCGGATCCTGCAACAGCTCAAACCCGCCCCCTACCACGAGCCGTTTACCGTGGCACCGGGCTTGCAGGTGCGTTTCATTGAGGCCGGCCATATGCTTGGCTCGGCGAGCCTCCAATTGCTGGCGGAGGAAGACGGCCGGCCACGCACGGTGGTCTTCTCCGGTGATCTTGGTCCCAAGGGGGCGCCCATTCTCCGCGACGCCGAGTCCTTTGCACGGGCCGACACGGTCTTCCTTGAGTCCACCTACGGCGATCGCGACCACCGGCCGTTTGCCGACACAGTCCACGAGTTCATCGCCATCCTCCAGCAGGCGGTCGCGCAGAAAAGCAAGGTGCTGGTACCGACCTTTGCCGTGGGCCGCGCGCAACTATTGACCGCGTTGCTGGCCTGGATCTTCCGGAACCGGCGGGTCGAGCCGTTTCCGGTGTTTCTCGACAGCCCCATGGCCATCGAGGCGTCGCGCATCTACGCCCGGCACCCGGAGCTTTTCGACGACGAGATGCTCGCGTTTCTGAAGGTCAGACCGCTCGCACAGGATCTCACCACGATGAGAATGACGGCGCCGCCCGACGAATCGCGGCGGATCAACGACTGCCCCGGTCCGTGTCTTGTGATGGCGGGCGCGGGCATGTGCACCGCCGGCCGCATCCTGCACCACCTCCGCCACAACCTGTGGAACCCGGAGGCGCACGTGATCATCGCGGGCTACCAGGGCAGCGGCACACTCGGGCGCCTGCTGGTCGAGGGCGCGAAGAAGGTCACCATCTTCGGCGAGACGGTCGCGGTGATGGCACAGGTCCACACGCTGGGCGGCTTCAGCGCGCACGCCGGGCAGACGGATCTGGCGGCATGGTTCGCCACCCTCGCGCCATCCCGGCCGCAGGTCATCCTCACCCACGGTGAGAACGGTCCCCGCGCGGCCCTAGCCGGACTGATCGGCAAAACCCACGGGTTGACCCCGGTGCTGCCGGCCCTGGGCGACATCATCGAGGCGTAAGGTTGGTCCTGTCGCGGCGTCCGCCGGCATGCGGCTACTCGCTGGTCGCCGCAACGGTCGAGGTGAAATGGTACGCCCCCGACCCGACGCGGAACACCGCCGCGCCGTGGTCGAAGCGGAGCAGCGACACGCCGCGCGCGCGCGCGGCCAGTTCGCCGTCTTCCCGCACGGCGTCCGCGTCCGTCGCGGGAACGAAAATCGTTGCCTGCGTGTTCGCCGGCACCTCGGCATCGAGTTGAAAACACCGGCCGTCGATTTTCCACGCGCTGCTGATGCGTCCTGAAATCGAGTCATAGTCTGCCCGCGCCCAGGTCAGTCCGGCCGCGACCGACGGCTGAATCACGATCGACCGGAAGCCCGGCGCGTCCGTGTCGATGCCCGCGATATGGCGATAGAGATACTCTGCCACCGACCCGAACGAATAGTGGTTGAACGAGTTCATCGCGATCGTCTGGAACCCCCGGTCCGGCGTCCAGCCATCCCACCGCTCCCACACGGTCGTTGCGCCGTTTTTCACCGGGAAGAGCCACGAGGGATACGTTTCCTGCAGCAGCACCCGGTACGCGATGTCGTCGCGCCCCGCGAGGTGCAGCGCCGGCAGCAGCCGCGGCGTGCCAACGAAGCCCGTGGCGAGATGCCAGTCGCGCTTCCGCATTTCCTCCACAAATTTTGCCGCGACCCGCGGCCGCGCGTCGTCCGGCACCAAATCCATCGAAAACGTCAGTGCGTAGCCGGTCTGACTGCTGTCGCGAATGCTGCCGTCGGCGAGCACGAAATCGCGCTGAAAAGCGGTCTTCACCTGCTCGCGCCGCTGCGCATAGCGCGCCGCCTCGTCCGGCCGCCCGATGGCCGCCGACATTTCCGCCATAAGGCCGTACAGGTGGGCGTAATACGCCGTGTCGATCACCGCGACGCTCGCGCCGCCGCCCAGGTTGAGATGGTCGCCAAGCGGGCGTTTGGCCGCGGGTCCCGCCGCGGGCTTCGACTCGAGCCAAGCCATGTAGCGGGACATCGCCGTGAAATTGCGCTCGATGATCCGGGTGTCACCGTAAACGCGATAGAGGGCGTGCGTGCAAAGCAGCGTCGCGTCGCTCCAGCCGGTCGCCGTCCAGAGGCGGCCGAACGCTGGCGCGACGTTGGCGAAGCTTCCGTCCGGCAGCTGCGAGTCGATGGCGAGGGTCGTGAGCCAGCGGGAGAAGAAACTCGCGATGTCGAAATTGTAGGCCGCCGTCCGGACAAAAAACTGCGCATCGCCGCTCCAGCCGGCCCGCTCGTCGCGCTGCGGGCAGTCGGTCGGCACCTCGAGGTAGTTGCCCTTCTGCCCCCAGATGATGTTTTGAAAGAGCTGGTTCACGAGCGGACTCGAGCACGCAAACTCGCCTGTCCGGACGAGGTCCGAGTGCACCACCACGCCCGTCACCGCCTCGGGGCCGGGCCGGGCATCCAGCCCGGTCACCTCGACGTAGCGGAAACCGTGGAAGGTGAAGTACGGCTCCAGCGTCTCGCTTTCCCCGCCGCGCAGGTAATACACGTCGGTCGCGTTCGCGCCGCGCAGGTTGGAGGTGTAGAGCGTGCCGTTCGGGTTCAGCACCTCGCCGTGCCGCACCATGACCTTCTGGCCCGGGCGGCCGCGCACCTTGAGCCGCACCCAGCCCACCATGTTCTGCCCGAGATCAAACGTGTAGGCGCCCGGCCGCGGCTCGGTCACCGTGCGCGCCGGCAGCTCCTCGGAGATGCGCGTGGATTCCGCGTTTGCCGCCTCGATAACAAACTTCGCCGGCGGTTGCTGCGGATCCAAGGACCGCAACCCCGTCGCCACCGGCTGCCACGCCGAATCATCGAAGCCGGCCCGCGTCCAACCATCGCGCCACAACCGCGCATCATATTCGCAACCCTGCATCAGGTCCGCGTGCCGGATCGCCCCCCACGCCGCCCGCCACGTTCCGTCGCTCGCGATGATCTCGCGCGTGCCGTCGGCATACTCGATCTCGAGCTGCGCCAGCAGCCGCGGATAGCCGCCGTAGTAATAGCGCCGGCCCGTGTAGCCCAGCACGCTCGCATACCAGCCGTCGCCGAGGATCGCGCCGAGCGCGTTTTCGCCGCGACCCACCTGCGCGGTGACATCGTAGGTCTGGTACTGGACCCGCGCCCGAAAATCCGTCCAGCCCGGCGTGAAATAATCGCGTCCCACCCGCGTCCCGTTCAGCTGCAGCTCATAGGCGCCGAGCGCGGTGCTGAAAATCGTCGCCCGCCGCACCGGCTTCGCGACGGAGAAGCTCTTTCGCAGCAGCGGCGCCGGTGGCAGCCAGTACGTCAGCGTCTGCGGCGGGCCATCCCATGGATTCCGCTTCCCCGGCGGCGCGACCAGCGGTTTCCAATCGCGGTCATCATAGCCGCGCTCGGTCCAGCGCGCACCCGCCGTGGCCGCGAATTTCCAGCCCGTGTCGATCGCCACGATCTGTGTGCCGCCGTCCGCGAACTGCAGCTGCACCTCGCCGAGCGCCGCCGGCTGATAGCCGTCGCGCTGCGTGATCTCCAATCCGACCACGTTTTCGCCGGGTGCCAGCAGCGACGTTACTTCGATCGGCGCGATCTGTTCCCAGCGCGTCACGGCCCCTGCGGGACGGCCGTTGACCGTGATCGCGCACACTTGGTCGGCAGTGAGGACGAGCGTGGCGCGGACGAGCTGGCGCCCGGCCGGCCAGGCGAGCGTCCCGCGGACGTACGCCGTGAGCGGAGCGGTTTTTGAAACCTCCAGGTCGGCATACACCCATGGCTGCCGGCCGAGCCGTTCACGCGTCCCATCGTCAATCGTCGAGCCATCCGCCGGCAGGGGCGCGTCCAGTCCGATCCACTGCGCGCGCCAGTCTTCCGCCGCCAGGAGGCCGACGCTCCAGTACGCCGGAGCGCTCCACGCGCTCTCCGCGCCCGCTTCGTCCCAGACGCGCGCTTTCCACCAACACTGCTGCCGCGCCGCGAGCGTCCGGCCCGCATACACGATTTGCTGCATCTGATCGGAGTTTACCGCCCCCGTGTCCCAGAGATCGCCCGTGCCTTGCGCGAGCAGCTCCGGTGTGGAGGCGACGATAATCTGGTAGGCGGTCTGGCGCACGCCGCGCGCACCAGCCTCCGCCTGGAGAATCCATCCGAGCCGCGGATGGAGTTCGCCGATGCCCTCGGGATTCACGCGATATTCGCAGCGCAGATAGGTCACCGTCACGCGCGCGGCCAGCGGCGGAAGACCGCCCGCGGCGAAACTGAACAGCAGCAGCAAAATTTTCCGGATGGTCATGGGGAGACATCGCCGGACGTCCGGCGGACGTACGTTCACCCTAATACGCGGACCGCCCGGCCCGACACACGAAAAATCTGACTGTCACCCCGTGCGGCTTTGCTTCAGGACAGTTTTTGCGTCAACCCCTTGGTAGGTTATGTGTCCGGCACCAGTGGCCGCTACGTGGGGCATGTCACTTTCCTGGCCTCCGGTTTCGAGGGACAACCCTTGCGTCTAGGCTGCGCTTTGAGATGTTCCTACCGCCGATCTGCTGTCACGGTGCGGTACCAACGGAATATGTTCAGTTTATTGCTGTCGATGAACCGCCGCGGCTTCCTGCGGATATCAACCCCGGCCGCTTTGCTGGCCGGAGCAATGGCGATCAATCTTTTGGCCGCCGCTGACGGCGATGCTCCTGGTGCAGCCGTGCTTCAAACCACGGTCCAGTCCCCCGCGGGAAGCCGGTTGCGGGTCGAAGCGCCCGATGCGCACATCGTCCGTGTCTGGTTGAAACCTGCAGGTGAGTTCACGCGGCAGCCGTCGCTTGCGCTGGAGGCCGCGCCCGCGACGCGAATCCCGCTGACCATTGCCGAAAATGATGGCACCGTGACGGCAGGCACCGGGGCGTTGATGGTGCGAATCGACCGGCAGACCCTTCGTTTCGAAGTGGCCGCGGCGGATGGCACTCCTCTCATGGCCGATGTGCGGGTGGCCATGACAACCCCTGGTGCGGCTTGGACGCTCATCCACATCCTGGATGCCGGCGAAAAGCTGTTCGGCCTCGGCCAGGACAATCAGAACAACGGCCGGCTCAACCGGCGTGGCGTGATCCGCGAGCTGTGGGCCGGCCAGAAGATCAATTCCGGCAATGTGACGGCCGAATACCCGGTCCCATTCCTGCTGAGCACCGGCCGCCAGGGCCACGCGTACGGCGTGTTTTTCGACAACGTTCACCGTTTGCGCTTCGATCTTGCCAAGACCAAGGCCGACGAAGTCCGCTGCGACGCCGAGGGCGGCGAGATCGATCTTTACGTGATCGACGGGCCAGGGCTCGCCGACGTCATTGAGAGGTACACGAGCCTGACGGGCCGGCCTTCGCTGCCGCCGCTCTGGGCGCTCGGCTACTGGCAGAGCAAGTGCACCTATTACGACTGGAAGCCGCTGGACGAAGCTTATCAGCAACTCGACGCACGGGGTTTCCCGGTCGACGTGATGGTGATTGACGCCGACTGGCCGGAGATCGTCACCGACTATGTCTGGGCGAAGCGCTGGTTCGGCCCCAACTACACCCCGGCCGACAAGATTGGCGCCTATTTAAAGCGCGGGGTGAAGATCGTCATGTCTCAGTCCGGCCCCATGGTCCGGCAGGAGTCACCCACCTTTGCCTCGGGCTGGGCGGCGGGCGTGTTTGCGACGGACGGCCAGGGGCACCCGGTCGAGTGCGGTTATTACGGCGGCAAGCTCCTCGATTTCACCAGCCCGCAGATCAACGACTGGCTCTGGCCGCAGACCCGTCGCCTGAACGAGCTAGGCACCGCCGGCTGGTGGCTCGACCTGACGGAGCCGGAGGGGGAGCTGCCGCAGACGCATTATTACGGCGGGGGGCCCGCCAACATCCACAACCAGTTTTCGCTGCTGTGCACGCGCAGCTTCGAAGGCGTGCAGCTCGCGGTGCATCCCGACCAGCGGCCTTTCATCCTCACGCGCACCGGTTCCGCCGGGCTGCAGCGCCACCATGCCGCCGTGTGGACGGGCGACATCTACAGCGATTACGCAACCCTCCGGGCGCATCCGCCGGAGATGCTCAACTCCGGCCTGTCGGGGTTCAACTGGTGGACCTGCGACACCGGCGGGTTCATGGAAGGCTACTACAAGAACGACCAGTTCGGCGCCCATGCCCGCCTCTACGAACGCTGGATGCAGTTCTCCGTGTTCAGCCCGATTACGCGCGCACACAAGGCCGGCGGCTCGCCCGAGCCCTATCAATTCGGCCCCGTGGTGGAGCAGAGCACCCGCCACTATCTGCAGCTTCGCTACCGTCTCCTGCCTTACATCTATTCCTACGCCTGGGAGGCCAGCCAGCACGGCCTGCCCCTCGTGCGGCCGCTCGCCCTTGAGTTCCCCGACGACCCGCAGTCCGTCGCCACGCTTGGTGACGAGTACCTGTTCGGGCGCGAACTGCTGGTCGCGCCGGTGCTTTTCGAGGGCCAGACCAACCGTAGGGTCTATTTTCCGCCGGGCAACTGGATCGATTGGGATTATGGCTGCGAATATGCCGGCGGGCGGGAGTGGGTCGTCGCGGCACCGCCGAACCGCATCCCGGTCGCGGTGCGCGCCGGTGCCATCATCCCGCTCGCGCCGGCCATGAAGAACACCGGTGAGAAACCCTGGGATCCGCTCACGCTCGAGGTTTTCCCCTGCGGCCGGTCGAGCTTCACGCTTTACCACGACGATGGCGCCACCTTTGCCTACCGCCAAGGCGAGTACACCGTCACGCACCTCGCCGCAGAGGCGACCGGCGACTCTGTCCGGCTGACCATCGACGAGTCCAACAAGCGCTTCGCGCCGTCCGTCTACCGGGTGCGCTTTCATCTTGGCCGGACACCAATCAGCGTGCGGCTGGCCGGCGCCGCCGCCCAACGCACCACCGCGGAAGAGGTGGCGGCCGGTGAATGGTCTTGGAACGCGGAGGCCCGCGTGCTGACCGTGGCGTTGGACGCCCGCGGCGCCACCAGCCATGGCATCAATGTCTTCCTCGATGAGCATGTCCTGCCGGTCCGCTTAGCCCCCGAGCTCCAAGCCGACGCAATCGATGCGCGCGGCGAGGCGGCCGGCTCGATGGGCAGACCGATGCCGCACTTTTTCCCTCCGCCGGCGCTGCCGGCGCGCATCAAGGCGATCAACTACGACGAGGGTGGGGAAGGCGTGGCGTTTCACAGCTTGCGTCGGCCGCCGGACAACAAGCGCTACCGCCCGGACGACTTCGGCATTGCCGATACCAACGATGCCGGCGGCGGTTACGTGCTGGCCGGCCTCCGCCCGGGCGAATGGGTGCGTTATACCGTCGACTGCCGCGGTGGCGGCTATTTTGATCTCACCGCCCGGGTCGCCAGTGGGCGCGATGGCGGACGGATCCGCTGCATGGCCTTGGACCAAGTGGTCGCGATCATCGATGTGCCGGTCACCGGTGGCGATAATGCCTTCACGGATGTCACCATCCCGGCGGTCTACCTGAATCCGGGGGAACTCAGTCTCCTGCTATACGTCGATGCGCCCGGCTTCGCTTTGAACTCTTTCGAATTCCGTCGGAGCGCGCAGCCTCCGTCCATTTATCCCGCCGCACTGGCGGCGCGGACCGGAGTCATCGAGCTTGCCGACCTGAACGGCGGCTCCGCCGGCCGCGGCGTACTGAGGAACCTTGGCCGCATCGGCTCGAGCGTAACCTTTGGCGTCGTGTCCGCCCGGGGTGGGGAGACGATCCTGCGTTTCCACTATCAAGGCGCCGCCGGGAAACCGCTTCCCTACTCGCTGCAGGTCGGTGACGCCCGGGAAACGCCCCTCCAGATTCCGTCCACCGGCGGCGAGTGGAAAACCTTCGATGTCGCCGTCCAGCTTCAACCCGGCGCGAACCGGGTCACCCTCGCCGGTCTTGTCGACGGCTGGGACTCGATCGCCCTCGACTCCCTCGAAGTTGTCACGCCCTAGACTGTTTGGGGACCGGCTTGGCCGGAGGTGATCCGCGGGAAAGCCGCCCGGCACCCCAGGAGGGAAGGATTTCCCAGCTCCTCACCCTGCGGGCAAGCCCCCGTCCTCCACGCCGTAAGTTCCCGGGAATTCCTCCCCGCCCGGGGTTTTGTCCGCCAGTTCCTGCTGGAGTTTCTGGATCTGGCTTTCGTAGGTGGGCGGAGGGTCCGGGTTGCGATAGAACACGCCGGTGTAAAGCGTCCGCCCGTATTCCTGCGCCAGCTCCATGGCACGGATCCGGTTGGTGACATCATGCCCTTCGGCCGCGAGTTTGCGCATCCGGTTTTTCTGGGTCTTCAATTGCGTCTCAGGATCGCCATAGGTGACGCACGGCGACTGGATGTTCACAAAGGCGAACCCGGGATAGCGAATGGCCTCCTCAATCATCTTCGCCAGTCCCTCCATGTCGGCCGGGACGCCTTGGGCCACAAACCCAGCCCCGTAGGCGAGCACGTAGAGCAGCGGATTCACCGGATCCTCCATGCTGCCATGGAGGGAGGAGGCGGTCTTGGTGCCGCGCGGGGAGGTCGGGGACAACTGGCCTTTCGTCAGGCCGTAGACCTGGTTATCCATGACGATGTAGGTCAGATCGAGATTGCGGCGGATGGCATGCGGCACGTGGCCGCCGCCGATGGAGAAACCGTCACCGTCGCCGCCGGCAACCAACACCAGCAGGCTGGGATTGGCCAGTTTGATGCCTTGCGCGATGGGCAGAGCGCGGCCGTGCACGGTATTAAAGCCGTATGCCGTGGTGTAACCCGGGATGCGGCTCGAACAGCCGATGCCCGAGACGAACGCGATTTCATGCGGCGGTCGCCCGATGGCCGCGAGGGCGCGATAGATGGCGGTCACCACGCCATAGTCGCCGCAACCCGGACACCAGATCGGCTTAAGGCTGCTGCGATAATCCTTGGCGGTGAAAACCTCCGGACTCAGCGGACATTCGACGCTCATGACGGTGCCTCGGTTTTGGGGGCGGAGTTGCGGAGTGGAGGGTGGTTCAAAGCCGTGCGAGTTTCCGGATTACACCCAGCACTTCATCCGGAGTGATGGGATTGGAGCCGCTTTTGGCCAGTGACTGGAATTCAGGCGGGACCGATACCCACATGCGGATGATACGGTAAAGCTGCCCCTGGTGGGATTGCTCGATGACCAGGCATTTGCGCAGCGAAGCGAAAAACTCCCGGTAGATCTCCTCGGCCACCGGATAAAGCAGCTTTGGGATCAGCAGCTTGACCTTGAGGTTCTCGGTCTGGGCCAACTGCAAGGCCTCCAGGGCGACCCCGGCCACGCTGCCCCAACTGATGAGGCCCACGGTGGCATCCGGGTTTCCCTCCACCACGAACAGATCGCGGCGCCGCTGCAACGGCTCCAGTTTTTTGAGCCGCTTGTCGTTCATCCGGGCGTGCATCTCGCCATTGGCCGTCGGAGCGCCCCGCTCATCATGCTCGATGCCCGCGGCCAGATAATTGCCGCCCTTCATGCCGGGCTGGCTGAGGGGACTGATGCCGGATTCGGTGAAACGGAACCGGACATATGGCTCCAAATCTTTCGCCGTCGGAGCCAGTCGCTGGGTCAGCTGGAACCGAGAGGTGTCGATGGGATCCACGATCTCCTTGCGCTGCGCGATCTCCTGGTCCGAGAGGACGATGACCGGAGTCTGGTAATACTCCGCCAGGTTGAAGGCCTCGACGGTGACACCAAAGGTGTCCTCGACGCTGATGGGCGCCAGCACCGGCCGGATGGTGTCGCCATGCGCCGAGAAGGCCGCGGCAAACAAATCCGCCTGCTCGGGCTTGGTCGGCATGCCGGTGGAAGGCCCGCCGCGCTGGACATTCACACAAACCAGCGGCAGCTCGGTGACACTGGCCAGGCCCAGCACCTCAGCCTTGAGCGAAAGACCGGGACCGGAGGTGGCGGTCATGGCCTTGACCCCGGCGAAAGAGGCGCCCACCGCCGCGGCGATCCCGGCGATTTCATCTTCCGCCTGCAGCAGCGAGCCGCCGTGCTTCCAGATTTCCCGGCTCAGATAGTGCATGATCTCCGAGGCCGGAGTGATGGGATAGCCGCCGAAGAATTTGCAGCCCGCAAAGAGCGCCGCGGCTCCGCACATTTCGTTGCCATCGGTCAGGAGGAGCTTGCGACCGCGGATGGCTTCCGGGGGACTCAGCCGCAGCTTCTGGTTGAGCGGATTATTCTCCGCATACGCCAGTCCCGCGGCAAAGGCCCGCTCGTTGCCCTGCAGAACGGCTTCGCCTTTGCGGGCGAATTTCTTGCGGATGCCGTCCGGAAGGCTGTTGCGACCCAGTCCATACCATCCCGCCAGCAACCCCAAAACCACGTTGTTCTTGGCCTGCAGTGTGCCCGCCGCTTTCATGGCCATGTCTTCCATGGGCACGGAGAGAACCACGGCAGGAATCGCGCCCGGGAGAGGCAGCCGGGCTGGTTCCACTCCGGTCTTGCTCTCGTAGATGACGACGGTGTCAGGGCCGACCGGCAGTTCGCCGCCGAATTTCAGGAAGTCCTCCCAGTTCAGGACGACCGCCACGCCCAGCGTGCCGCCTGGATTCAACACCGGCCGGGTGGACACCCGCAGACGGCACGACGACTCGCCCCCGCGAATCTGGGAGCCGAAGCTCTTGGTCAAAATGGCAAAGTAGCCCTCCGTGGCCGCGGCGCTGATCAGCGATTCGCCGGCGGACACGATCCCGTCGCCGCCGGAGCCGGCCATGCCGATGATCAAGTCGTCTACCATGGATGATTAATGCGGGATGATCTTGTTGGACCCGCTGGAATCAGGCAACATCTCGTTGAAATCGCGGGGAAAACCATCGGAGCGAGGGGCTCGCAGGGAAAAAATCAAGATAACGCTTCAATGGGGGTTCCGCTACCCGCCACGGAACACGCCGGCCTGTCCGTTTGCAAACCCGGGAATCTGCGCTGAACGTACGCTGTCCGGAAGACCCGGATCTCGCTGTTCGCCTCAAATCCCTTCGCCATGAACCTGACCTTGCTCCTCGGAATCCTACTCGGCGTTGTTCTGACGTTCCTGCTCGTCGGGGCCGGGTTCTTCCTTGTGTTCCCCAAGCTGATGCTTCATGAGCGGCCCAGTCCGCTCGGCCTCGATGAAACCGTTGAGAAAATCACCCAGACTGCGCTTGCCGCCGGCTGGGTGGTGCAAAGCGTCGTCGAGCTCGAGAAATCGGTGAAGAAAAACGGCGGCGGCGATGTGCTGCCGGTGCGGCTCGTCAACCTGTGCGAGGCGCGCCACGCCGCCCAGATCCTGCGTCATGACTCCGCACGCAAGGTGTCTGTGCTCATGCCCTGCACCATCTCCGTCTACCAGAAGGCGGACGGCCACGCGTACATCGGCACGCTCAACGCCGGTCTGCTGGCGCGCATCTTCGGCGGCGTGGTGGCTCGCGTGATGGGCGGTCCTGTTTCCGCCGACCAGGCACGGTTCATCGCCTTCGCGGACCCCCCCGCCTGAATCGATTTATCCCCCGCCGGCCTGCGCTGGCTTTTTGGCCTTCAATCCATCAAACTGGCACCGTCATGGCTCTCACTCCCTCTACTATGCTTCCTTGGGGCACGTTGGCGCCGGACTTCCGTCTGCCCGACGCTGTCAGCGGCCGGATGGTCGCGCTGGCTGACTTTGCCAAGAATCCCGCGCTGGTCGTCATGTTCATCTGCAACCACTGCCCGTATGTGCAACACATCCGCGCCGGCTTGGCCGCGTTCGGGCGCGACTACCAGCCGAAGGGTGTGGGTGTCGTGGCGCTCAGCGCCAACGACGTGGCGGATTATCCCGAGGACAGCCCGGCGAAGATGAAGGCCGAGGCCAAGGCGGCGGGCTACACCTTCCCGTATCTCTTCGATGAAACGCAGGCCGTGGCCAAGGCTTACCGCGCCGCCTGCACGCCCGATCTCTACGTGTTCGACCGCAGCCGGAAGCTCGTGTATCGCGGCCAGTTCGATGACAGCCGCCCCGGCAACGGCCGGCCGGTCACCGGCGCCGACCTGCGCGCGGCCTGCGACGCCGTGCTGGCCGGCCGTGCGCCCGCCGCCGACCAGAAGCCCAGCATCGGCTGCAACATCAAGTGGAAGCCGGGCAACGAGCCTGACTACTTCAGCTGAGCCGGATCCGCTGCGCTGCGCGGCGGGACCCATGGCCGCTGGTTCTTGGAACGCGCGCTATGCCCGCGGGGTGGTGAGAACCCGCCCGGAGGTCGGGTTCAACCGTTGCCAGCGAAGCCACCCGTGTCAGTCGGCAAACTCCAGCCGCCGACCGGCGTAGACTTGGAGGCAGACCCCGGGAAATTCATCCCACAGACGGCGAATGGCGGCCAGTCCCGTGCAGTGGCAGCAACCAATCTGGTGGGGCTGGCAGGCGCGCAGCGCGCGTACCGTTTCCTCCATGCGCCGGACTGAGGCATTCTCGAGATGCAGCCCGCCAAACAGCGCCCGCACGGGCGCGTCGCCGGTCAGCCGTGCGATGTGGCTCAAGGTGTTGACGACGCCGGCGTGCGCGCAGCCGCAGATGACGATTATGCCCTGCGAGGTGGACAGGTAGAACGCTTGGTCGTCGAGCAACGGATCGGGCCGGGTCAGGGCGGGGTCGAGAAAGAACGGCCCACCGGTGTCCTCGAAGTCGTTGGTGCGGGGGATCTGGCCCGTTGCCCACACCCCCGGTGCTACTTCGCACGGTTCGCGCGTGAAAATCACTTGGCGCTCGTCGTGCAGAAACGACTCTGTCTCCACGTAGGTTGTGCTGATGCGCCGCGTGGCGGCCGGATCGGTGCCGATGAATTTGGGCTCGACCGCGCGGGGATGCAGAAACAACGGCGCTCGCGGTGCGGCGGTCAGCGCCGCCTCCAATCCGCCGACGTGGTCGAAATGACCGTGACTCAGGACGATTGCATCGGCCAGCGACAGGTCAATGCCAAGTCGCGCTGCGTTGTGGATCAGCGCCATGCCTTGGCCGGTGTCGAACAGGACGCGGTGCGCTCCGGTGTCGATCCAGAACGAGAGCCCATGCTCGCCGAGGATGCCGGCGCCGCGGGCGGTGTTTTCCACGAGGATGGTGAGGGAGATCATGGGAGGGGGTGTTTGGCATCGGGATCGTTTTCTTTGCCGCGGTAACCCCGCCGGCCACGGCGCCGGGCGGTCGCGTCGTTCACCTCCTCGGTCCAGCCGCCGCGCGGATTCTCGACGGTGTCATAGCGGGGCGCATAGGGTTTGAGGTCCAGCAGCGGCGTGCCGTCGAGCACGTCGACGCCGGCAAGGTGCAGCACATGACCCTCGCGGCGGACGAGGCGCACGAGACTCAGGCCGATCGGATTGGGGCGGCACGGCGCGCGCGTGGCGAATATGCCGTGCTCAAGGTCCTGCAAATACGGCTTCACACGCAACTGCGGTGGGTCCGCCCGGTGCAGCCAGTAGAGCAGATAGAGGTGCGAAAAACCCTCGATGTCCGCCAGGCCGTCGGCGAACTCGGGAAAAATTTCCGCCCGGCCGGGGCAATCGCGCGCGTAGACGGGCTGGATGGGCGTGGCGTCCGCCGAGGTGTGCTCGCTGCGGATCACGCCGATGGGGCGAAACGTGACGCTGGTGGGGTTCATGACGACGCGGTTTCGTGGTGCGCGGGGGAAGGTGATTCAATTTGTTTCTCCGGAAGGAGGCTCTGGCGTCAGCGCGCGGCGCTCATGTGCCCTACGGCCAAAGACGAGTTCGTAAGCGCGGCAGCACGGGCAAACGCGGCCCTCGACCTTTCGCACCAGCCAGAAAGCGGCGCCGCGCTGATGCCGCCTCGCGCGCCGGCACACCGGACAGCTCAGGCAGACATTGGCCAGGGCCTGGTCGAGTCGGGATGGTTTCTGCATAAGCACGTCAGTCCGTTGGGCGCACCTTTTCGTAAAAACGACTATCGGTTTTCATCGTACCACGCGCGCATAAAAGTGGCGGCTGAGCGGCGGCCGGGTGCTCGCGGGCCCAAAAGGCGCGCTGCTGCGCGTCGCGCCGACGCCCTCCAGCGGGCGCAGTGACAGTCTTCATCATGGTGGTGCTGGTCGTCGTGGTGATAACGGCCGTCTCCGTGCCTGTCGCAGGCATTTTCGTCCACGACCAGCCGTTCGTCGAGCCAGGCGGCGATGAGTTCGTCGGGCGCGGCCGGCGGCCCGCCGGCGAGGACCTTGATGCCATGCTCTTCCATGCGCACCTACGCGCTGCGGCCTATGCCGCCGGCGAGCACAAGGTTGACGCCGGCCGCCCGCAGCAGGGGCGGCCAGGCGCAGGGTTCGGACTCGAGAGGGACGATAATCATCCGCCGACGCACGGCGCGGTGCCGCGGGTCGACTTCAACCACGGCGAATTTGTACGAGCCACTGTAATGGGGCGAGAACCTTGATGCCATGCTCGGCCACGCGCATTTGCGCGCCACAGCCCATGCCGCTGGCGAGCACGAGGCTGACGCCGGCCGCCCGCAGCAGGAACGGCCAGGAGCAGGGTTCGGACCCGGGAGGGACAACAATCATCCGCCGGCGCACGGTGCGATGCCGCGGGTCGACTTCAACCACGGCGAATTTGGACGAGCCGCCGTAGTGGGGCGAGAACTCGTCCGTGTCGGTGAGAGGAATGGCGATTTTCATGAGGCAGCGGGTCGGGAGAGCGAGGAAGAGAGGGAGAGAGGGACGTCGAGGGCGGAAGCGCCGAGGCTGCGGCCCGGCCCAGGCAGGCAACGGTCGCAATCATTCGTGCCGCCGTCCGGCCTCCTGCCGGCGCGGAAAAGACCGACTTGGCAGACGGGCCGGCTGGCGGTATGGCAGTAAGCGCTGGCGGAATTCCGTCCCCGCCGGCCGCTTGACTGGGAAACGAGCTTCGCCCATCTTGTTTTGAGCGTATGCCCATAACGCCTATGTGCAAGCCCTGATTCCCCCCGCCATGCCCCGACCGCCTTGTCCCCGCCGCATCGCCCACTGTCCGCCCGCCACGTATTTCAAACCCGCCGGCATCCCGCTGCGCGATCTGCAGGAGATCGAGCTGGGGGCCGACGAACTCGAAGCCGTGCGTTTGGCCGACGACGAGGACCTCTACAACACCGAGGCGGCGGAGCGCATGGGTGTTTCGCGACAGACTTTCGACCGCATCGTGCGGCGCGCCCGGCGCAAAATCGCTGCCGCGCTGGTGCGCGGGCAGGCGCTCCGGATTCTGCATCCGACCAGCAGCGTTTTCGATCCGCATCATAAAACCCACTAACTTCGGCCCAGCGGCCTTGTGCCGGCGGACGGGCCTTCACATCTTGCCGCCATGGACGTGCTCTGGCTCTCCCGCCTCCAGTTCGCCTTCACGATCGCGTTTCATTATCTCTTCCCGCCGCTGAGCATCGGACTCAGCGTGCTGCTGGTGGTTATCGAGGGGCTGTGGCTGAAGACGAAAAATCCGCTGTACCACCAGATGGCGCGCTTCTGGACCAAGGTCTTCGCGCTGACCTTCGCCATCGGCGTGGCGACCGGCCTGGTGATGGAGTTCGAGTTCGGCACCAACTGGGCCACCTACTCGCGCTACGTGGGCGACGTCTTTGGCAGCGCGCTCGCCGCCGAGGGCATCTTTGCGTTCTTTCTCGAGTCGGGCTTTCTCGCGGTGCTGCTCTTTGGCTGGGACAAGGTTGGCCCGCGCGTGCATTTCCTCGCCACATGCATGGTGGCCTTCGGCGCTCACTTCAGCGCGATCTGGATCGTGGTGGCGAACTCGTGGATGCAAACGCCCGCCGGCTTCCACATCGTGGGCGAGGGTCTGGCCGCCCGCGCGGAGATCACTGACTTCTGGGCGATGGTGTTCAACCCGTCCGCAATGGACCGGCTCAGCCACACGCTCGCCGGCGCCTGGCAGGCCGGGGCGTGGCTGATGGTCAGCGTCGGCGCGTACTACCTGCTGCGCCGCCGGCACCGCGACTTTGCGCTCGCCTCGGTAAAGCTTGGACTCGGGTTCGCCCTCGTTGCGGCGTTGTTCTCGCTGGTCACCGGCCATGCGAGCGCGCGGGGAGTGACGCGCAACCAGCCGGCCAAGCTGGCTGCGTTTGAAGGCCTGTGGGAAACCACGCCGCAGGCTCCGCTGCACGTGGTTGGCTGGGTCGACGAAAAAAACGAACGGACCCATGGGCCGGCCATGTCCGGCCTGCTGAGCTGGCTGGCGTACGGCGACGCCGACCGGCCGGTGACCGGATTGAAAGAAATCCCGCGGGGCGAACGACCGCCGGTGAACTTCACCTTCCAGCTCTTCCACCTGATGGTCACCGTTGGCTTCGCCATGATCGGCCTTGCCGCGTGGGCGGTGGTCACGCTCTGGCGGGGCCGGCTGGAGGAATCGCGCCTGCTACTCTGGCTGCTGACCCTTTCCGTCCTTGGTCCGCAGATCGCCAACCAAGCCGGATGGTGGGCCGCGGAGGTCGGCCGGCAGCCGTGGATCGTTTACCGGCTGCTGCGCACGTCGGACGCACTCTCGAAGGTGGTGACCGCCCACCAGGTCGCCGCCTCGATGATCATGTTCATGCTCGTGTATCTGCTGCTCTTCGCGGTCTTCATCTATCTGCTCAACGACAAGATCCGGCACGGCCCGGATGACGCCGATTTGCAGCCGGCCGGCAAGTGGGCGCTCGGTTTCAAATCCGCCGCCGGAGGTGCGAAATGAACATGAGCCTTGGGCAGAACACTGTCCGGTCATTGCGAGGAGCCCCGACAGGTCGGAGCGACGAAGCAATCCAGCCCTTCGACAAGCTCATCCATCGACAGGCTCAGGATGACCCTGAGCAAGGTCGAAGGGTCAGGGCCCCGAGCCCGGTCGAGGAGCTGGATCGCCACGGCCTCGCCGGGCGGGGCCTCGCGATAACCCGGCGAGGGGGGCGACTGCCATGACCTTCGGCAATCTCGACCTCAACACCGTTTGGTTCGCCCTGGTGGGCGTGCTCTTCACCGGTTATGTGATCCTTGACGGCTTCGACCTGGGCGTGGGCGTGCTACACCTGTTCGCCGTCAAGCAGGACGCCGAGCGGCGCGTTTTTCTCAACGCCATCGGTCCGGTGTGGGATGGCAACGAAGTGTGGCTGGTCACGGGCGGCGGCGCGCTGTTCGCGGCGTTCCCGGTGGTCTATGCGACGGTGTTCTCCGGCTTTTACCTCGCGTTCATGGCCCTGCTGTGCGCGCTGATCTTCCGGGCGGTGGCGATCGAGTTCCGCAGCAAGCATCCGTCGCCGCGCTGGCGGGCGTTCTGGGACGCGGGCTTCGCGGGCGGCAGCCTGTTCTCGAGCCTGTTGATCGGCGTGGCGATGGGCAATATTGTCTGGGGCGTGCCGCTCGATGCGCGCGGCGAGTTTGCCGGCACCTTCCTCGGCCTGCTTCATCCCTATCCGCTGCTGATGGGCGTGACCACGGTCGCGCTTTTCGCCATGCATGGCGCCATCTACCTCGTGCTCAAGACCGAGGGCGAGCTGGAGACGCGGGTGCGGCGCTGGGTGAATCCGCTCATCATCGCCTTCATCCTCTGCTATGTGATCCTGACGCTGGCGACGCTGCTCTACGTGCCGCACATCACCGAGGCCTTCCGGCGCGAACCGTGGTTCTTCGCGGTGGCGTTGCTCGTGGTGCTGGCCATCGCCAACATCCCGCGCGAGGTCAACCATGGCCGGGAGTTCCGCGCGTTTCTTTCCTCGGTGGCGGCGATGGCGGGGCTCATGGCCCTCTTCGGCATCGGCATGTTCCCCAACCTGGTGTACAGCCATCCGCAGCCGGAACACAGCCTGACCATCCACAATGCCGCCTCTTCGGGCAAGACGCTCGGCATCATGCTGACGATCGCGCTGCTCGGCATCCCGGTGGTACTCGCGTACAGCGCCAGCATTTACTGGATCTTCCGCGGCAAGGTGAAGCTCGACCGCATGAGCTATTAGACGCCCCGTGGCTGGCTCGGTTTCCGAGCCGAGCTCCACCTGAGCCTGTCAACTATTAGTTGACAAGTTTTCCTTTGAGACTGCGAAATCAAAGATGGCGGTAGGAGTGAGATTCCACGACGGCGCGCAACCGGCGCGCCTTGATCAGACACACGCAGTTGGCGCCGTCCCGCGTGGGCAGCCAGCGGAGTTTCAGATGGCCGAAGGCAGCCTCCATCGCGGCGCGCAGGCCGCCGACCTCGATGAGCAGCACACCGTCCTCGGTGAGCCGGTCGCCGGCCTGGGCGATGAGTTTGCGGATGACATCGAGACCGTCTTTGCCACCGTCGAGCGCGCGGCGCGGCTCCTTTTGAAATTCCGGCGGCAACGTCTTCATGAGGGCGGATGGCTCGTAAGGCGGGTTGCAGACGATGAGGTCGTAGCGCTTGGGCGGCACGGCATCGAAGACGTCACTGCGGTATAGCGTCACGCGGTCTGCAACGTCAGGTTGCTTCACGTTGATCCGGGCCACCGCCAGGGTGGCGGCGGAGACGTCGATGGCGTCGACCTGCGCGCGCGGAAAACGGCGGGCGAGCAGAATCGCGAGACAGCCGGCGCCGGTGCCCACGTCGGCGGCGCGGGTCACTCCGGCCGGGTTTTTCAGCAGCCGGCCGAGCCGCGGGATGATCTCGAGGAAGTAGCTGCGTGGAATAATAACGCGTTCGTCGACGTAGAAGCGGTGTTTGCCGAGCCACGCCTCGCGCGTAAGGTAGGCGGCGGGCACGCGGTCGAGGATGCGGCGGCGCAGCACCGTTTCCACCGCGGCGTGCTCCGCGGCGGTGAGCCGCTGCGCGAGCACTGTGGCGGCGCTGTCGAGCGGCAGGTGCAGCGTATGCAGCAGAAGATAAAGCGCCTCGTCGTGGGCCGAGGTGGCGACCTGGCCGAGGGCGACGGCGTGCTGCGCGTAGCGCTCTTCGGCGAACGCCAGCCACCCGCCCAGCGTGCGCCGGTGGGCGGCGGGCGCGAAGGAGCCGCGGCCGGCGGACTCAGATCGTTTTTTTTGCGTCCTCATCCACCAGCACGTGCTCGTGGTTGAAAATGTGCTCCGGGCAGTAGCACTGGTTGCCGGCGCACTTGGAGCAGTAACGGAAGTCCAACTGCGGATGACTGAGGTCGGTCTTGCCGCAGACGCGGCAGCGATGACGGGCCTCATGCTCGTCCTGGCTGGCGGCAAAAACGCGCGCTTGGTGGGCCATGCGCCAGCGGCCGGTGCGAAGCTGTTGCAGGATGTCGCGGGCGAAGAAAACGAGGAAGTTGCCGGTGGCCGCGAGCACCATCAGCCGTGCCGACCACGGCCCGACGACCAGCATGTAGCCGTAGACGAGCCACTGGAACAGAGCCAGCCACTTGATCCGCACCGGCAGGATGAAAAAGATCATCAGCGTGAAGTCGGGATTGAGATAGGCGAAGGCAAGGAAGACGCTGCCGGCCAGGAACAGATTGGTGGCGTAGACCCTGGGGGTGATGAACGCCACGGCCGCGGTGAGCAGCCAGCCGAGCCCGATGAAGGCATTGTAGCGGAACTCACCCCAGTAATGCTCGAGGGCGCTGCCCATGAGGTAAAAGATGTACCACGCGAACGCCATGAACACGATAGAGAGCGTATCGGCGCTCATGCTGGGCGGGAGAAAAAGGAAAGTTGCCAGCCGCCACACCTCCCCGGCGAACACCGCCACGGGCAGCAGCGCGATGCGCTCGAGGTTGAATCCGATCATCAACGCCAGGCCCCAGAAAAGGACCTGCCCAATGACTAGGTAGAGCGACAGATTCGGGATGGCGAAACGGCCGAGGAAGCGTTCGAGCTTGGAGAGGAGGGACATGGCGGCGGTGGCGACACGCATTCAGCATGTCATGGCGAGGAGTTCCGCAGGCGCGGAACGACGGAGCAATCCAGCAAGCATCAGAGTTGGTGGATCGCCCCGGCCTTCTGCTGTCCGGCAGAAGGCTGGCCAGCAGAACGGACCTCGCGATGACAAACGGAATACGGCAGACCTACTTCTCAGGGTTCGCCGCGAGCAGGTCGAGCAGCTTCTGTTTCTGCTCCTTCAGCGGTTCGGAGGTCACCGTGAGCAGGAGCAGTCGGGCATGGTCGAACCGTTTCTGCTTGATCAGGATATTGGCCGCGTGCAGCCGGATGGTCTCCCGCTCAAGGCCCGGCGCGGCGCGGTCCTCGAGCGCGCCCCAGACCTTCAGCGCCTCGTCCCAGTTCGGCTCGGCAAGGTCGTAGAACGACTCGGCATAACGGTAGGCGAAAGCGTAATTGTCCGGCGCGAGTTCGGCGGCGCGTCTGAAGGCGTCCTGCATGGCCTTGTCGAGCTGCCCGCGGGTCCACTGGCCGCTCTTGAAAAAGTCGTCCCGCGCCTCGGCCAGGAGCGTGCCGAGCTGGTAGTGGTAGAGCGGTTCGTCGGGGGCGAGCCGGATGGCGGCGATGAAGTAGTTGGCGGCTTCCACCGGTTCACCTTCCTCGGCGAGATAATTGCCGAGCTGGTTCTTCACGATCGGGATGTCCGGATCGAGCTGGTTGGCCTTAAGGAGGATCACCGAGGCCTCCCGGCGCATGCCGACTTTACCCAGCAGCAGGCCATAGGTGACATAGCCCGGAGCAAACGTGGGGTGCACGCGCAGAAAGTCGTCGTAATCGAAGATGAGATTCTGGATGTCGCGCTTGATGTTGTCTTCGTCGGCATTCTCCTTCCCGAGGGCGGCGAGGAGGGCGTCCTGTCGCGCGACCAGTTCCTTGAGGCGGGCGGTGGCCTTCGCAATGACGGCCGCTTGGACCGCGTCAGTGGCGGGGGGCGCGGGCGGAGGGGATACAGCGGGGGCAATGGGCGTGGCGGAAGCCGCCGGCTTGGCCGGGGCGGCGGCATCCGCCGCGGTCAGCCACGCGGCGCCGGCGAAGGAGAGGCAGGTCAGCAGCAGAGGACGGAGGGACGGCATGTGAAAATCGGATGGAGCCAGTTGGACACGCCGGAGGCGGCTTCGTTCAAGGATTCTGAGCCTGCGGCGGTCAGGTTTTGTAGACCTCGGCCACCTCCGCGAGATCGCAGACGACCTCGAGCATACCGGCCAGACGCGTCACGCGGGCTTCGTTGTCAAACGCACCCACCTCCGCGTAGCGCACCTCGCCGTCCTTGATCGTCAGGTGGCCGCGGGCACTGAGCGGACGCTCGACGAGAAGGCGGGCGCGGATTTCGGGCAGGAGCGCGGCCGCGGCATAGGCCGGGTCGCTGGACCTGACAATGAAGGCCTGGTCGAAGGCGGGATCGCCGACGCGGATGTCCTGCAGGCCGAGGGCGGTGGCGATGCGGGTGAGAAAGTTTTCCGGGAAAAGTTCGAGCGTGAAGCCGCCGGCGCCGCCCACGGCGGCTGCCACCGCGCTCCAGGTGGTGCGGTTCTTGCCGGATCCAGTCGTGTAATTAAAGAACCGGACCGCGCAGTTGCGGTACCGGCCCGCGACGGTGGGCGGAGGCTCGAAGCCGAGCTTGGCCTCCTGACGCCTGAGTTCGAGGCCGAAGCGGCGGGCAAGCCCGGCCAGCTGCTCGCGGGCCTTGCGCTGCTGCCTAAGGACGCCCACGACGGCAATGCCCGCGAGGACGAGGAAGATCGCCATGAAAATGAACGGGATGAAGGCTTCGAAGCGCATGGCGGATAGAGGACCGGGACTTTTTTTCACGAATATCCCCGCGCGACAAGATTTTGTCGGCAGGAGTCAGGAATGATTTTTGGCGTGCCCTGCGGAGATTTCGCCGACAAACCGGAGCACGATGCCTGCAAAACCATTCATTTTCATTTGCGGACCGGATGACTTCCTGGTGAACCGGCTCGGCAAGGAGCGCTACGACGCGTTCGCAGCGGAGGCGACCGATGAGTTTTCCCGCGAGGTGCTGAACGGTTTTGCCAACAACGTGGCCGAGGTCGAGACGGCGGTGAACCGCCTGCGCGAGGCGGTGCAGACGATTTCGCTGTTCGGTGGGAAGCGCGTGGTGTGGCTGAAGGACGTGAACTTTCTCGCCGACACCGTGACGGGCCGCGCCGAGGGCACGCTCCGGCAGGCGGAGGAACTGCAGGCCTTGCTGGGGGGCGTAAAACCGGACGAGGTCGCGGTAATCGTCACCGCGGCGCCGGTGGACCGGCGGCGATCGTTCTTCAAGTGGTGCGAGGCGACGGCGGACTACACGTTGGTGGGCGACGAGGGGAGAGAGGGGAGCGCCGCGCTGGAACAGGTGGCGCTCGCCGAGGCGGAGGTGCAAGGGGTGACGATCGCCCCGGACGCACTCAGCCTGCTGCTGGCGAAGGTGGGCGCCAACCCCCGGCTGCTCGTCGAGGAAGTGCGCAAGCTAGCGACGTACGCCGGCCCTTCGACAGAGCTCAGGGCGGGTGAGGGTGGAGTGATTACCGAGGCGCACGTCGAGGAACTGACGCCCAACTTCGCCGAGGGCGATTTTTTCGAGGCGGCGGAGGCGTTTGGCCGCGGCGACCTGAAATGGACGCTCGCCGCGCTGCACCGGCACTTTTTCGCGGGCGGCGACGCGCGGCCGGTCATCACCGCCCTGCAGAACCGCAACCGTCTCCTTTTGCAGCTCCGCGTGCTGATCGACACGGAAGAACTGCGGCTCGGGCCGCGCGGGCTGGACAAGGCTGGCTTCGAGCGCGCCGCGGCGGCCTACGGGCGACATTTCGGCGGATCGGCGGAAAAGAGCTCCTACAACGTCTTCACGCAGAACCTCTGGTATCTGGGCAAGCTCGCCGGATCCGGCCGGCTGCCGTCGTTGCGCCGCCTGATCGACAACCAGCAGGAGTTCATCGGCGCCTTCGAGGAGATCATCCGCCGTCCCGGCGAGCAGGAAGAGGTGTTGCGCGAGATGGCGGTGTGCTGCCTGGCCCCGGCGGAATCAAAGCCGGTGGCGCTAAATCAAGGTTAACTCCTCCGCCGGGGCAATTTTTCAGTAGCTATCCCGCGGGGGTTTTGCTACGGCTCCCGCTCCGCTTTTTCCGCCTTGAAACCACCGTCGTCCAACACGGTCGCACCCTTCGCCGCGAAGACGCCCGAATCCCCCGCGGCGCCGCCGTCCGGGGTGCAGGACCAGCCGGCCGCGTCCGCGGCTCCGGCGCCCATTGCCAACGTCCTCGCCGAGCGCTACGCCTCGCCCGCGATCAGAGACGTCTGGTCGGTGCCGGGGCGCATCCTGCTCGAGCGCGATTTCTGGATTGCGGTGATGAAGGCGCAGAAGGACCTCGGCGTGCCCATCCCGGCCGAGGCGATCAAGGACTATGAGCGCGTCAAGGACATCATCAACCTCGATTCCATCCTGAAGCGCGAGCGCGTGACGCTGCACGACGTGAAGGCGCGCCTCGAGGAGTTTTCGGAGCTGGCCGGCCGGCAGTTCATCCACCTCGGGCTGACGAGCCGCGACCTCACGGAGAACGTCGAGCAGCTCCAGATCCACCGTTCGCTCAAGGTCGTTCACTTCAAGACCGTGGCCGCGCTGCTCGCGCTCGCCCGCCAGGCCGAGACGCACCGCGACCTGATGATCACCGGCCGCACGCACAACGTACCGGCCCAGCCGACTACGCTCGGCAAGCGGTTCGCCATGTTCGGCCAGGAACTGTTAATTGCGCTGGAGCGACTGGAAAATCTCATCGACCGCTACCCGGTGCGCGGCCTGAAGGGCGCGGTCGGCACTCAGCTCGACCAGCTCACCCTGCTCGGCGGCCGTGCCGACCGGGTGGCCGAGCTTGAGGGTCGCATCCTCCGGCACCTCGGCTTCCGGACGCCGCTGATCGCCGTCGGCCAGGTCTATCCGCGCAGCCTCGATTTCGACGTGGTCTCGGCCCTGCACCAAGTGGGCGCGGCAGCGGCGAGCTTTGCGCACACCCTGCGGCTGATGGCGGGGCAGGGCTTGGTCACCGAGGGTTTCAAGGAAGGCCAAGTGGGGTCGTCCGTGATGCCGCACAAGATGAATGCCCGCAACTGCGAACGCATCTGCGGCTTCAACGTGGTGCTGAGCGGTTATGTGACGATGACCGCGGCGCTGAGCGGCGACCAGTGGAACGAGGGCGACGTGTCGTGTTCGGTGGTGCGCCGCGTGGCCTTGCCGGACGCCTTTTTCGCCATCGACGGCCTGCTGGAGACGTTCCTCACGGTGTTGAAACAGATGGAGGTGTTTCCCGCCGCCATCGCCGCCGAGAACGAGCGCAACCTGCCGTTTCTGGCCAGCACCACCATCCTCATGGAGGCGGTCAAAAACGGAGCGGGCCGCGAAATCGCGCACGCCGCCATCCAGGAGCATGCGCTGGCCGCGGCCCGGGCGCTGCACTCGGGCGGCACCAATGGCGAGACCGACCTGCTTTCCCGCCTCGCCGCCGACAAGCGCATCGGTCTCGGCAAGAAACAGCTGCAGGCCATTCTTGCCGAGAGCAACCGCTATGTCGGGGCGGCGCCACACCAGGTCGACGCCTTTGTGGCTGAGGTGCAGCCGCTCGCGAAGCAGGTGAAGGGAGCGGCGGAATATCAGCCCGGCCGGCTGCTGTAAGCACGGCGCGGGGCAGGGGGGCTCCCCAGCCTCATGGTTTTGGCTGCTTGGTCTCCGCGGGCGGTCCGGCCGGCTCCTTGACGCGCTTGGCCACGAGCTCCTCCGTGGCAAAATCGCCCACCTGGCGGGTGAGCTTCATCTCGTCGCCGGACACCGTGCCCTTGTAGGTGATACTGATCTCCTGGTCCTCGAATTTCAGCGGCTCGGTGAATGAGATGTCGTTGCCGCTGACCTTCACGTCCTTGAGGTCAACTTCTCCCTTCGCTTGCTCCCGCTCAAACGCCGCCTTGCCCGTGATTTTGTCTCCGTCGACCTTGAATTCGTAGGTGTACTTCTGGATGCCGATCTGGGTGTCGAATTCAGCCCTCCATTTACCCGCGACATCCGCCGCATATGCCGGACTCAGCAGGGCGAGGGTGAAGGCGGCCATCATCATTTTGCGATAGTTCATCATGGGATCTTCTTTAAGGGGTGGATTAAGGGTGCGGACCCTTAGCGTGCACAATTCCGGCGGTCCGAAAACGTTATTTTGCAGCGGGCCGCCGGCGGGGGCGGCGCCAAGGCGGAGTGCCGAGGAAATTCCCCGCGGGAAATTTGATTTGCCACGCCTCGGAGCGGCGCCTTTCGTTGCTCCTCTTCCCGTTATTTTTGAAACCTTTCATCTCCCATGGCTGAACTCGTAGGAAACTGTCTTGTGGCCCAGTCCGGCGGTCCCACCACCGTGATCAACGCCAGCGTGGCCGGCGTGGTCGCTGAAGCCCTCAACCATAATTGCATCGAAGAGGTCTACGGCGGGCTTAACGGCGTGCTGGGCATTCTCAACGAGGAGTTCATCGACCTCGCGGCGGAGTCGCAGCAGCAGATCCGCGCCCTGCGCTGCACCCCGGGCGCCGCCCTGGGCACCTGCCGCTACAAGCTCAAGAAGCAGCAGGACTTCGAACGCGTGCTCGAGGTGTTCAAGGCGCACAACATCCGCTACTTTTTCTATTGCGGCGGCAACGACTCGCAGGATACCGCCGACAAGATCGACAAGCTCGCCCAGGCGCAGGGCTACGAACTGCGCGTCATCGGCGTACCCAAGACCATCGACAACGATCTGCCCGTCACCGACCACTGCCCGGGCTACGGCAGCGTGATCAAATACATCTGCACGACCGTGCGCGAACTGGCCTGCGACAACGAGGCGATGGGGCAGAACGACCTCGTCTCGATTCTCGAGGTGATGGGCCGCAACGCCGGCTGGATCGCCGCGGGCGCCGCCCTTGCCAAACGCCGCGACCACCCGCACGACCCGCCCCACCTGATTTACCTGCCCGAGACGCCGTTCAGCACCGAAAAGTTCGTCGAGGATGTGCGCCGCGTGCTCAAGCGCGAACCGTACTGCCTCGTCGTTGTCGGCGAGGGCCTCGTCGACAAGGACGGCAACTACGTGGCCACCGACAGCGCCAACACCGACGCGTTCGGCCATGCCCAGCTCGGCGGCGCGGGTGAGTACCTGAAGAGCCTGGTCGAACAGCAGGTGGGCGTGAAGGCGCGCACCGCCAAGCTCGGCATCGCCCAACGCGCCGCCGCGCACTGCTCCTCGAAGACCGACAATGACGAGGCGTTCCTCGCCGGCCAGGCCGCGGTGAAGGCCGCCATTGCGGGCGAGACCGACAAGATGGTTGTGCTCGTGCGCGGCGACACCGACCATTACACCTGTGAGACCGGCCTCGCGCCGCTCAGCGAAATCGCCAACGGCGTGAAGAAGCTTCCGCCGGAATGGATCAACGAGGACGGCGTGAGCATGAACTTCCAGTTTTTCCGCTACGCCCTTCCGCTCATCCAAGGCGAGGTGCCGGTGCCCTACGAGAACGGGCTGCCCCTCTTCGCCCGCCTCGAAAAGCACCGCGTGGACAAGATCCTGCCGCCCTACGAGGTCTGAGGTGGCGAGCGGGTAAGAGCCTGCTTGCCCGTTCGACAAGCTCATCCATCGACAGGCTCAGGATGACCCTGAGCAAGGTCGAAGGGTCAGGGCCCCGAGCTTGTCGAGGGGCAGACGATTTCTTCAAGGCCGGTCGCACGGACCGGCCTTTTATTATTTCCACCGGCTGTCGAGAAGAGGGGAAATTTGAGATCACTATGCTTGACCTCAAATTGTAGGTCGGGCTTTACGCCCGATACCTCGACAAATGTCGGGGTAAACCCCGACCTACAGTTCATCGCGACCTCTCGGTGAATTACTTCGTCAGGTCGTACAGGGCGTAGCCGGCGAAAAGATTGGGCCGGAACGGGCAGGGGGTCTTCCAATCGCCCCGCAGCAGCGCGCGGCGGGTGATGGTGATTCCCCTGACGACGCAGAAATGCTCGAAGTCGGCGATGCTCACCGGATTCGCCGGGCGGCTTTCGAACCACTCGGTGGTGTAGACGGGATTCCGTGGCTTGCGGCCGCGGAAGAAGGCGTCCGCGCGGTTCTTCCAGTAGCCGTGGTTGACAAAGCCGACCGTGACGGCGCGGCCCACGCGCAGCGCCTCGAGGATGACGGCGGCCGGATCGGTCAGTTCCTGCACCGTGCGCGAGCAGATGACGCGGTCAAAAAAACGGTCGGGGAACGCGCGCATGAACGCCTCCATATCGCCCTGGTAGGCGGTGACGCCGCGGCGGACGCAGCCGAGGATTTTTTGAAAGTCCAGGTCCACACCCAACCCGCGCACCTGCTTGGTCTGCTGCAGGTAGTCGAGCAGCACGCCGCGGCCGCAGCCGAGGTCGAGCACCCGGCTGCCGGGCTCGACCCAGTCGCCGATAATCTGCATGTCGACGGTGCGCTTCTCGACGAGTTTGTTCATGGCGTGCGGGGCGAGCCAAGGAAGCTGCGCACCAGCGTGTAGAGCTCCCCGGATTCGAGCAGGAACGAGTCGTGGCCGAGATTCATGGCGAGTTCGGCGTAGCTGGCGCGTTTGCCGGCGCGCAGGAGCGCCAGCACGATCTCGCGGTTCTGCTCGGGCGGGAAAAGCCAGTCGCTGGTGAAGGCCACGGACAGCGTCTCCGCCTCGACGTTGGCGAAGGCCTGTTCGAGCGAGCCGTGAGCGGCCGGCAGGTCGAAGTGGTCGAGCGCCCGGCTGATGTAGAGGTAAGAGTTGGCGTCAAAACGGTTGATGAAACTCTCCCCTTGGTGGCGCAGGTAGCTCTCGACCTCGAACTGCACGTCAAAGGTGTACGCGGGGTTGTCCGCCGCACCCGTCCGGCGCCGTCCGAACTTCTTGTCCATGCTCTCGTCCGACAGATAGGTGATGTGCGCCATCATCCGCGCGACCGCCAGGCCGACGCGCGGGCCGCCGCCCTTGGGATAGTCGCCGCGGTTCCAATCGAGATCCTGCATGATGGCTTGGCGGCCGACCTCGTTGAAGGCGATGGCCTGGGCGCTTTCGCGTGCGGTCGTGGCCAGCGGGATCAGGCGCCGAACGAAGGACGGATATTCGATGCCCCACTGCAGCACCTGCATCCCACCCATTGAGCCGCCGACCACGGCATAGAGCGAGGACAGACCCAGATGGTCGCACAGCAGTTTCTGCGCCCGCACCATGTCGCGGATGGTGACGAAGGGAAACGCCAGGCCGAACGGCCGCCCCGTGCGCGGGTCGATGGATGAGGGTCCGCTCGATCCCTGGCAGCCGCCGAGGACGTTGGCGCACAGAACGGAAAAGTGGTTCGTGTCGATCGCCTTGCCGGGACCGATGAAATTATTCCACCAGCCGGGCTTGGCATCGGTGAGGGCGTGGATGCCAGCGCAGTGGTGGTCACCACTGAGCGCATGGCAGATCACGACCGTGTTGTCGCGGGCGGCGTTGAGCCGCCCGTAGGTCTCATACCGCAGGGTGAAGCCGGGTAACACCTGACCGCTCTCAAAGGTGAACGGCTGAGCATGGACAAAATCATGCGGCTCGACGAGGCCGACCTCGCCGGGCTCGGGCGGCACGAGGGAGAGGTCTTCCTCCGCGGCGTTCATGGATGGGAACGTGTTAACCACAGATGACCGCTGAAGAACACAGATTTTTGCGTCATCGTCCCTCCCCGGGGCAGGAGCGGGCAGGCTCGCGAATGGTCCATCGTCTGCAAGCAGGCGGCTACCAGCTAACCTGCGGGGTGTGCCTGCTCGCTGAGCGCGTCGTCCATTTCCTCGTTCGAAAAGACGTTCTGCACGTCGTCGAGCTCCTCCAGCGCCTCCTGCAATTTCACCAGCGAGCGCGCGGCGTCGAGGCTGGTGACGGGCACCGTCTGGGTGGGAACATAGGCGATCTCGGCGGAGTCGGGCTTGATGCCCTTTTTTTCCAGGGCGTGGATGACGGCGTCGAAGACCTTGATGGAACAACGGATTTCGAAGCCATGCTCGGTGGTGATGACGTCATCCGCGCCGGCGTCGATGGCGATTTCCACGAGCGTGTCCTCGGAGGCCTTGTCCTTGCTGATGAGGAACTGGCCGAGGTGCTGGAACTTGAACAGCACGGCGCCCGCGCCGGCCAGGTTGCCGCCGTACCGGGTGAGGACGCTGCGCACTTCGGAGGCGGCGCGGTTCTTGTTATCCGTCGTCACCTGCACCACCATGGCCACGCCGCCAGGCGCATAGCCTTCATAGGTCACTTCCTCGTAAACCACTCCGGGCAGTTCGCCCGTACCCTTCTTGATGGCGCGGTCGATATTGTCGGCGGGCATGTTGGCTTCGCGCGCCTTCAACAGGATGGTGCGCAGGCGCGGATTCATGCCGGGATCGCCCCCGCCAGCCTTGGCGGTAATGGTGATCTCGCGAGCGAGGCGGCTGAAAATCTTACCCCGGCGCGAATCGGTGACGGCCTTGGCGCGTTTGACTTTGGCCCATTTGCTATGACCAGACATGGGAAAAGTGAGGGTGAAAGGGAGAGTGAAAGTGAGGGTAATGGCGAGCGGGCGCGAGGCCGGCGTGGAATCTGAGCGGCGCTACTTCTTACCCTTCTTCTTCGCGGGCGTCACGTTCTTCATGCCGCCTGGCGCGGCGGCGGGCGCGGGCTCGACGTCCTTCATGCGGTTGATGACGAGTTGCTGGCCGATGGTGAAGAGACCGTTGACGGTGGAGTAGAGCGCGAGCGCGCAGGAGAAATTGTAGCAGATGAGAGTGAAAATAACCGGCATGAATTTCATCATCTTCGCCTGAGAATTGTCGACGGTGGGCTGCGGGGTGAGGCGCATCTGGAAGATCATCGTGGCGGCCATGAGCAGCGGCATGATATTAAGCGGAAACCCGAAGAGGCGGAGCACGGTATCGGGCGCGGAAAGGTCGTGAGCCCAGAGGAAGCCCTGAAACCGCAATTCGGCGGTGCCCTGCAGCATCGTGAAGAAGCCGAAGAACAGTGGCATGGTGATGAGGATCGGCAGGCAGCCGCCCATCGGGTTGATCTTGTGCTCCTTGAACAGCTCAAGGGTCGCCTGGTTGAGCTTCTGGGGGTTGTCTTTGTACTTCTCACGCAGAGCCTTGATTTCCGGCTGGAATTTCTGCATGCGCTTGGCGGAACGCGAGGCCGCCAGGGTAAACGGCAGGGTGACGGTTTTGATGATGAGCGTCATCAGCACGATCGCCAGGCCCCAGCTGAACACCCAGTGATGGGTCCAGTTCATGAGGGTGTTCATGAAGGGCGCGACGTAACCGGCTAAAAAAATCCGGCTATATATCCGTCGGCCATACTGCATGACCAGGTCTTCGTTGTGAGCGAACAGGGAGAGACGGCGGTATTCCTTGGGGCCGACGTAGAGGTTGCCCGCGAGCGTGGCGGTGCCGCCGGGGGCGAGCGCGGGCAGCTCAAAGCGTTCCGCGCCGGTCAGCCCGATGTTGGCCCGGGGCGAGCCGGGGAAGGGCGGCAAGTCGATGCGCCGCGCGATGACGGCTCGGCCGGGTTGGTCGGCGGTGAAAATGCTGGTGAAAAACTGGTTTGTTACCGCCGTCCAGACGTAGCTGCCGGTCTTCTCCACGTAAGGCTTGGGGTTGGTGTCCCGGCCGAGCATGCGCCCGATGAAACCAGCGCCCTCCAGTTCGCTGCGGTCCGTGAACTGGGCGCTGTTGCCGTCGGAGCCCACCACGTTGAGGTACAGGCCGTAGTCGTTGATGTTGACGAGCGACGTGGTGCCGAGGCTGAGCATGGCCTGCGGCAGCGACTCCGTCGCGGCGGCGAGGTTATGAAAGGTGGTTTCGTGACGGATGATGTAAGGGTCGCCGGTGGTATCACCCGGAGCGCGGATCAGATAGCGGCGGGTGACTTCGAGGCGGTTGTCGAGCACGGTGCGATAGACCACCTCAGTCGGCGTGGAAGAGACGAGCTGGTAGCGGGTGGCACGGCCGAGCCCCGGAAACGAGTCCTCGGTGAAGGCCAGGAGCGGGTCGGCGTGAAGCTGGTTGAAAACATAGGGTTCGGGTTTTCCCAACTCGGCGGGATATTTCAGGAAGGCCACGTCGCGGATCGCGCCGCCGAAATCGGTGAGATGCACTGCGATGAAGTCGTTGGCGAGAATCGTGACCGTTGCCTCGGTGCTGTCCTTGGCGACGGCCGCAAGGGCGGCGTCCGCCGGCATGACCGGGGGCGGCGGGGCGGCGGGATTCGCCGGCGGGGACACGACGCTCGGCAGGCTGGGCGGCCTGCCGATTTCCGGTGCGCGCGGAGTGGGTGGCGACAGGCGCGAGCCGAAGTAGAGGCTGGCAAACGCAGCGATTAGCAGCAGGGCGCCGATGAGAGTATTCTTTTTGTCCATCCAGAAGTGAAAGCGAGGGTGAAGGTGAAAACGGGGGGCGCGCGGTGTTTTAACCCGCGGTCATGGACGCTTCAGGGCGGGCTGAAGCACCGCCCGACAGGTCGGCCGGCGCCTGGGCGGAACCGGATCAAACCCGCCGGGATGCAGGGGATGGCACTTAAGCAGGCGGTGCAGTGCGAGCCAGGCGCCAACGACGGCTCCGTATTCGCGCACGGCCTGGGTGGCGTAGACCGAACAGGTCGGATGAAACCGGCAGCCGCACGCCGGGCCGAACACCGCCGGCAGCACCGGCGAAAGCATGCGGCGGTAGAGCCAGATCACACCCAGCAGAACACGCGCAGGGAGGGACGCGGCCAGCCTGATCACCCCAAGAAGGAGGAAGGGAGTTTTACCGGATTCACTCATGCGTTATCTTCCGTCAGGCGATGACAGACGTTGATGAACTTCGATTCGACCTCGCGGAACGCAAGCCGGTTTAGCATGGGTCGCGCCACGAGCAACAGATCGGTTCCCGGTGGGAGCAGGGACTGGTGGCGGCGAAAAATTTCGCGCAGACGGCGCTTGGCGGCATTGCGGCGCACGGCCGAGCCCACCGCGGCAGTCGAGGCCACCACCCCCACGCGCACCAAGGGCGGAGAAGTGACGGAACCGGCTGCGGCGCGACTCCGCCACCACAGGGTGAAGGCGCCGCCGTCGATGCGGCGGCCCTGCTCACGGAGGCGGCGGAAGTCGTCCTGACGCCGCAGACGCTGCTCGGTGCGCAAGTGCATCGGCGGGTGCGGATCCGACGCGGATCGAAGCAGATTGGCCGCGGGCACGGAGAGAGGGGGGCGCGAACGCGCTCAGACGACCGTCAGGCGCTTGCGACCTTTGCGGCGGCGGGCGGCGAGCACCTTGCGACCGCCTTTGGTGGACATGCGGGCGCGGAAGCCGATGTGGCGCGCGCGCTTTTTGCGGTGGGGGCGAAATGTCGGTAGCATGATTTTGTCGAAAAAAGAGGGTCAAGGTGACTGGAGCCGCTCCAGAGTGTCAAGGGCGGGGTTGGCCGGTGTTTCAGAGTTTTACCGGGCCCGGAAACCCGCTAACTTCAGTCTTATGTGCTACCGCTATGTTCTTCATCTGGAGGCGTTGCAGGCGCTGGCGGAGCACCTGGCCATCTCCCGTCCGTTCGAGTGGCGGTCGCGCTACAATCTCGCCCCCGGCGAGCATATTCCAGTGATACGCGGGCGATCCGCCGCGGAAGCGCCGGAGATCGTCACGCTCCGCTGGGGTCTCGTGCCAGCTTGGGCGAGGAACGCCGACACGACCCGCGCCCCTGCCAACGCCCGCGCCGAGAGTCTGGCCGTCCGGCCGACTTTTCGCGAAGCTTTCCGCCACCGCCGATGCCTCATCCCGGCGAGCGGCTTTTATGAATGGCAAGGCCGGGGTCGGCGACGGCAGCCTTACCTGTTCCGTCGGCATGATGGCGCCCCGTTCTGTTTCGCCGGCCTGTGGGAGGCATGGCGCGACCCCAGCGCCGACCGCGCGATTGAAACCTGCACTATCATCACCACCGCGCCCAACGAATTGATGCGGCCCATCCATGACCGAATGCCGGCCATCCTCGCGCCGGAGGACAACCTGCGCTGGCTCGATCCCAACCTCACTCAACCCGGTGATCTCGTCCCGCTGCTGCGTCCTTTTCCCGCCGGGACGATGATGGTCACGCCGGTCACCGGTCATGTGAACAACGTCCGCCATGATGATCCCGCCTGCCTTGAACCGGCGTCCACTGTTCAAACCGGCGGCGATCAGGCGCAGCTTTCGTTCGGTTTGTGAGCGCCCCGCATCTGGCATCGGCGGATTTTCTCCTGATGATCGGGGTCCATCTACCCGGGTGCAGTTTGACAGGCGAGGCACCCGCCATATAGAAAAACTCCCGGAAGGCGGCTTCAGCCAAGGGCCTTTCCAGATTTCTGACGCACGGCTCACCCCGGCCCCACTCAACCATCGCTGATCGATTCAACATCCAGAGAATACCACGTGCGGCCGTCCATCGTTGTGACTGGCTTGTCCAAAAGCACAGTCAGTCGAATAATCGGTGGCAACGGTTGCTCCACAGCCTCCCATGACTTTCCCCTCCATCCTCCAACCAGCCTCATCCATGCACCCGTACATACCATTCCTCCGCCGCGGCCTTTTTACGGCTGCGTTTGCCGTCACCGCCACTGCCCTCCCTGCCGCTGACTCCTTTGAAGGGAGGGTGGAAATGAAGATCACCGAGGCCGAGCACGGCGGGTCACATATCATCAGCTACGCCCTCAAGGAGGGTAAGCTTCGTCTTGACTTCCCGAAAAACCAGTCGGGTCGTGACAATGACGGCGGTAGCGGCGCCACGATCGTCGATTTTGCCAAGCGCGAGACGATTATCCTCATAGAAATGCCCGACCGCGAAAGCGGCGGTACACGCAGGATGTTTATGCGCCAACCGATGCCCCAGCCCGGCGAAACGCCCCCGGGCGGTAGTCCGGCCGAAGCCGCGCCCGTCAGCGAACCCGTTGCCACCGGCCGCACTGAGGTCATCGCCGGTTACACGGCCACCGAATACAAGGTGACCGACAGGAACGGCGAAGTCTCCGAGCTTTGGCTGGCGAAGGGACTCGGAACCTTCATGTTTCCGGCCGCGCAAAATCCGATGGGCCGCGGCCGTCCCGCCAATGCGTCGCCTGCATGGGAAAAGCTCGTCCGCGACGGGGGATTCTTCCCGCTGCGCGTCATCACCCGCGATGCCCGCGGCGCTGAAAAAATGCGGATGGAGGTGACCAGGATCGAAAAGACACCGCTGCCCGAAGCGCTCTTCACTACCGAGGGTTACACCGAGTTTCAGATTCCCGGCTTCGGCGGCGGCCTCCCGGGTGGGATCAACCCGTTCAAGCATTGAGCCCGGCCTCCTCGCCGGCGACCGCAGCCACCGGCACATGCCGGTCAAGGGTGGGAGTCGGTACCACGAGGCTGCCCGCCTAGCCGCGGAAGGGCACCCCGTGGCCCGATTCACGTCCCGCCATTAAACTGCCCAAGAAGCGGTTGGCGACGGCAACGAGCCATGTTTCGTAAAAGCAACCTTTTGGTGTATCGTACGTCTAACCAGTAGACGCCATGAAAACGAAAGTCTTTTTCCTTGCCGCGCTGCTCTGTGCAGCAAGTGCCGGACGGGCTTTCGCGGCCGCTCCCACGGCCCCCAAGCCAGAACCACGGGTATCGGTGATCTTTGTCGAGCCGCAGAAGTTTACGGACGTGAAGTATGACAGCTGGAGCGACAATTCTCCCGATCTCCTCGACCAAATCCAGAAGTTCATGTGTGAAACGGGTGAATCTTACGTGGCCACAGGCATGCACCTCGCGATCAAGGTCACCGACATCACCCTGGCCGGCAAGTTCGAACCGTGGCGGGGGCCGCAGTTCGATAATGTCCGCATCGTCCGCGCCATTTACCCCCCAAGTTTCAAACTGGAGTTTCGTCTGACCGACGGAAAAGGAAACGTCGTCAAGGAAGGCACGCGGGAGATCTCCGACCTCGCCTTCGAAATGCGGACCGCCTGGCCTCTCAATGATTATTTGCGCTACGAAAAGGATATACTACGCGACTGGTTCCGCGATGAATTCGGCCGGCTGCGCAAGTCCTGACGGACCGCACCGCTTCGCGCAATAATCGATTGGCTTCGCGCACCCGTGGGACCGGCGGACAACCGGCCCGGTGAATCCGGAGCGGCGAGAAATCCTTTGCGCACGGCCGCGGACGCCCTACGTTCGCGGCCGTGGTCTTTTCTTCGGAGGCGGAACGCATCGACAAATGGCTGTGGGCCGTGCGCATCTTCAGAACACGCAGCCTGGCCACGGATGCGTGCCGCGCCGGCAGCGTCTCCGTGAACAGCCAGCCGGTGAAGCCCTCCCGGGACGTGCGCCCTGGCGAGGTCGTCGCCGTGCGGCAGGGGCTCATCCACCGCACACTCAAGGTCCGGGCGATACCGCCGGCGCGCGTGGGGGCGAAGCTCGTCGCGACCTACTGCGAGGACCAGACGCCGCCGGCCGAGTTCGCCAAGGTGCGGACGCAGCGCGTGCAGCAGTTTCTCGCCCGCGCCCGGGGTTCCGGCCGTCCGACCAAGCGCGACCGGCGCCTCATCGACCGGCTCCTCGGTTGAACAACGCCCGCCGACAACCCTTCCCATGATGAACATCCACTCGAAATTCGAAACCGAGATGCAGGTGCGGCCGGACGACATCGACCTGTTCCAGCACGTGCACAGCAGCCGCTACATGGACTACGTGCTCGCCGCCCGCTACGACCAGATGGCGCGCTGCTACGGCATGCCTTGGGAGGAATTCATCCAGCGCGGCCTCGGCTGGTACCTGACAGCCATCACCATGAACTTCCTGCGCCCGCTCGGCCTGGGCGAGCGCTTCACCGTGCGCACATGGATTGAGGAATTCCTTACCGATGACGATGGGGTGCGCGTGCGCTTTGAGATCGAGAAGAAGGAGACCGGGAAGCGCTGCGTCAACGGGCACGCGGAGTACAAGCTTATCAACCTCGCGACCAACCGCGCCGTCCCGATCCCCGGGGACATTAGGACGAAGTATAGCATCTGAGCCCCGGCCGCGCCGCCTCTGTTCGGAAGCCGCATGCCCTGCTGCCGTGTTGCTCGACACCTTGGAAATCCTGCGCCGCATCACTTCGACCGCCATGCCCCCTCCCGTTACCGTCGACCTGGTTCGACGCCATCTGGCCGAGTTGCAGCGCTGCACCCGGTGCCCGCGCATGTCCAAGCCGGTGGTCGTCAGCCGCCCGGTGGCGAGCCGCATCATCCTCGTCGGCCAGGCGCCGGGCGACAAGGAGCCGAAGCTGGGCCGCCCGTTCGCGTGGACCGCCGGTCGGACGCTTTTCGGGTGGTTCCAAGAGGCACTCGGCTGGACGGAAGAGGAAACGCGCGACCGCATTTACTTCGCCGCCGTCTGCCGCTGTTTTCCCGGCAAGAAGCCATCGGGCGGCGATCGCGTGCCGGACGAGACGGAGATCGCCAACTGCGCGCACTGGCTGGAACGAGAGTTTTCGTTGCTGCGGCCCCGGCTCGCGATCCCCGTCGGCAGACTTGCCATCACGAATTTCCTCGGCGACCGGCCGCTCACCGAGGTGGTCGGCCGGTCGTTTCGGGTGATCTACCGCGGACACGCCGCCGATGTCCTGCCGCTGCCGCATCCCTCGGGTGCATCGCCATGGCATCGCATGGAGCCGGGCAAGACGCTGCTCCGGCAGGCACTTGCGCTCATCGCCGCGCATCCGGCCGTGCGATCGGAGAGGTGATCAGGCTTTCATCCGCGCTGGATTGGTTGGAAAAGAAGAGCTTGTGTTTTTCTTGGGAACCGGTGTGCTTCGCTACGCTTCCTGGATAGACTTTGTGTTAGGTTACGAGATATGGTGGATTGTCAGGCGGGCTTGGTGCCCGATGATGATTTGAAACCCGGTGATCGGGAACAGTCCGTGAGCTACCGGTAGATCGAGGGATAATCATCATGGGTTCAAAATTGTATGTGGGTAATCTGGCTTTCAGCACCACCGAAAGCGAATTGCGCGATCTCTTTACGCAATACGGCACTGTGGCCGAGGTGTTCATCGCCATGGATAAATTCAGCGGCCGCTCCCGCGGTTTCGCGTTTGTGACAATGGGCTCGGACGCGGAGGCCAAGGCGGCCATCACCGGCGTCAACGGCAAGAACATCGGCGGGCGTGACCTCACGGTCAACGAAGCTCGTCCCAAGGAAGAAGGCGGCGGTCGTTCCTTCGGTGGTGGCGGTGGTGGCGGCGGCCGCTCCTTTGGGGGCGGTGGTGGCAACCGTCGTTACTAACCGGTCGCTTTACCACACCGTTCGTTTTGCAGGCGAAGTCCCAGGCGGGCTTCGCCTTTTTGTTGGGGGACGACGGGGACCGGCCGGGACGTCGCAGCGACCGCTGAGGTCTTTACTTTCGTCCTTTGAGAGTAAAACTTTCCCCATGCGCACCGCATGCTGGTTCTCCTTGGCTGTCGCTCTGGTAAGCGCGCTGCCTCTGCACGCCCAGCGGGAAAAGCTGCCGTGGGATGACCTGGAGATCGTTGAGAAAACCTGGCCGAAGGCTAAAAAGACATCCACCGGTCTGCGCTACGTCATCCTCAAGGAAGGAAAGGGTGACGCCATGCCCCAGCCCGGGGACATCGTGACGGTGCTCTACCAGGGCCGCCTGCTCAACGGGAAGGTGTTCAGCGAGGGGCTGGATCCGAAGCAGCCGTTCCGGGTGCGCGTCGGCCGCGACGAACTCATCCCGGCTTGGGAGGAGGCGCTCAAGCAGATGAAGAAGGGCGAGAAGCGGCTGATCATCGCGCCCTACGAGCTCGGCTACGGCACCCGCGGCGACCCGCCGCGCATCCCGCGCCGCGCCACGCTCATCTTCGAAATCGAGCTGCTGGAGTTCGGCAAGGAATAGGGGACGGAAGATCAATGGCCTGCCGGCCCGTTCGCATTGCTGACGTAGGGATATTGCTTAACATACTCGGCCGCGGCCATCTGTTTCGCCTCATCCTCGGTTTTGGCGGCTCCCGAGACCAGCAGGTCGTGCACCCGCTTGTTCATCCAGCGATCGCGAAACTCAGCCTCGATCCCCGCCGCGGGCGGCAGTTCCGGCGGATTGGGTTTCTTGTTTTTGGAGTGAAACAGGCTGCAACCTGTGGTCAGGGTGAGCGCGAGAACGAGGGTGGCGGGAACAAGGTTTTTCATGAGGTTGGTTTGCCGGTTGTTTTTGGAGGAACACCTTCCAGACCGCGAGCGCATCTTTTTAGTTTCGCTGTAACGCAGTTTTGTTAGACCATGGCCAGCATGAGCGACGAGTCCCCGCCCCTGCAGGAGCCCCGTCTGGAACTGAAGCTGCAGCCAGACAAGGCGCCTGTCCAGTCAGCGCCTGCTCAACCGGTCACCCCTCCTGCCGAACCGGCGACCCCGGCTCCGCCGCTCGTGCCCCCGGCTTCCCCTCCTTCCGGCCTTGGAGCGGCTGCTGCAACGCCGGACAAACCGCCCCAGAAACTGCGGATGTCCTTCACGCCATTCGAAACCCCTAAGTCCGCTCCGTCCATACCTGTCAGCCGGCCGCCCATGCCGGTTGCTTCCTCGACGGCCGCCGCCGGTGCCGTGCCGGCTGAGACGTCCGAAACGGCTCCGGAGAAAGTAAAAGTCAAGGTGCGCGTCGACATCAAGCCGATGGAGCCGGAACCATCGGCTGAATCAACTCCGCCGGTCGAGACGGAGGCTGCGGCTGAACCGCCGGTCGGCGAAGAAAAGACCGAAGAAGATCACAAGCTTAAGTTGAAGCCGAAGGAGCTGCCCACGCCGCTAACAAGCGAAAACACGCCGGTCGAGATAATTGCGGCCGCGATCCAACGGGCCTCGACGCCGGCATTTCACACGCCGGCGCCCGTTGTGGAGGTGCCACCGCTGCTCTCAAGTGTGGTCAGGAAAAAGCCGCAACCCTGGCGGGTGCATCGGGTGGAGCTTGTGATCGGCCTCGCCGGGCTGCTGGTGTCGGCGTTGGTCGTTTATCTCACCTATCGGAATTTTGTCACCGGTCCGGCCGGGGCACCGCTCAAGCCGGAGGTCGCACCTGCGCCAGCAGCTTCCATCACCCCGAATGTTTTGCCAGCGCCGCCTGCCGCCACGCTGGTTCCCTCCCCCGGGGGACTGGGGACTCCAAAGTCCGCGATGTCATCAGCCATTTCTGGAAGGAACACACGGCTCTACATTTTTATCGATCAGCTCAAGGTCGGCGGTGTCCGCATGGGGCCGCCGCCGCGACTTTTCATCGAGGGTTTGACCTACAAGCCGGGTGACGTCATCGACCAGCGGCTCGGGATCATTTTTGTCGGCGTGAACGTGAGCACCAGGGAGCTCGTGTTCAAAGACCGCACGGGCGCCGTGGTCCGGCGCCGGTACTGAAGGGTTCGTAAGCAGAGGTCGAGCTTCCCAGGCGTATCATGATCCCCGGGATTTCTTGTATTGCCGGCTGCGACCGTCACGGCGGCGGACTTTGGTCGGGCCCGGACCGGGGAAGTCGCCAAATACGCGCGCAAGATCCTCGAAGGGGATAGATCCGTCCGCCGCACTCTTTACCAGCAACTCGGCCTGCCGCCGGATGACTCTGTCAGATAAGACGGGGCAGAAGAAGGATCATCGTCCCAGCCCGGCACGGATGGCCCGCAGCAGTTCGGGATCGGTGGCGATGCTGGTGACTCCGTTCACGATAAATTGGACGCCAATGCAGAGGAGGAGAAAGCCCATGAATTTAGTCAGAGCGTTCATGCCGTTGGCACCGACGAGCCGCACCAGCCGCCCGGAGAGTCGCAAGGTCACGTAACTGATGGCGGCCACGACGGTGATGCCCAAAATGATGGCCGCGTAGTCGAGCCAGTGATCGGCGAGCGAGGAGAAACCGATCGTCATGGCGATGGAGCCGGGCCCGCTCAGCATCGGCATGGCCAGCGGGGTCAGGGAGATGTTGCGTTTGGCGCGCGCCTCCTCGCGGCGGCGGTTCTCATCGGCGTCCTCCCGCGGCGTGGCCAGCATGGCAAGGGCGAGTCCGGAAACCAGCAGCCCGCCGGCGATGCGGATGCCGGGGATGGAAATGCCGAAAAAGCGGATGATCAGGCCGCCGCCAAACAGGCAGCTGGTCAGGATGAGCACCATGTACAGGCAGCCCATCTTCACCTGTTGGGCGCGGCGCTCCTCCGTGTCACCCTCGGTGATCGTCAGCAGCACCGGCGTCGAGGCGACGGGGTTGATGACCGGCAGCAGGGCGACAACGGTGCCGAGGATGAGTTGCCAGAAATGGGACATGGATAAATTGGTTTTGAGTTCTGCGTTTTGGGTTTTGCGTGACCAACTTGCCGGCAGGGACCCAAAACTCAAAACTCAAAACTCGGAACCGGCGCCCCCCCCGTCTCACCATCGCTCGATGGGGCCATGCGGCAGGGGGATGGCACCCGGGGTCCCGTCGGCTGCGGTGCGCATGAAGGAGGCGACAAGTTTCTGCGGGCGGTATTTCGGCAGCAGTTCGCCGTGTTCGTCGCAGAACGGCTGGCGCCACGCTTGATAGGCGGCGAGGGTGGCATGGAACTCGGCGCGCGTGCGTAACGTGGCGAGCCGGCGCCGGAACTCGATCACCGGCCCCAGGCGCTTCGCATACCAAGCCGCGACCTTGCGGAACATCCGGCAACCGGCGTCCTCGCCGAAGACCTCGATCATCAGGTCGAGATGACGGCACATCACGCGCACCCGTTCGTCGAATGACGGTTCCGGCAGCAACTCGCCGGTGTGCAGGTAGTGCCGGGTCTGCCGGAAAATCCAGGGGTTGTAAAACGCGCCCCGGCCGATGCTCACGCCCGCGCAGCCGGTCTCGGCGAGCATCTTTTTCGCGGCTTCCGGCGTGGTGACGTCGCCGTTGCCGATGACCGGGATGCGGTGCACCGCCTCGACCACGGCGCGAATGCCCGCGAGGCTGACGATGCCGCCGAAACCCTGGGCGCGGGTGCGGCCATGCACGAAGACTGCGGCCACCCCGGCGTCCTCCAGCACGCGGGCGAGGTCGGGCGCGGTGAGGTTCTCGCTGTCCCAGCCGAGGCGCATCTTGGCAGTGACGGGGATTTTCACCGCTTCAACCATGCCGTGCACGAGACCGGCGGTTTTTTTGAGCTCGGTCATCATCGTTGAGCCGCCGCCGATCCGGGTGACCTTGCGCACGGGACAGCCCATGTTGACGTCAACCGAGGCGAAGCCGAACGACTCGAGCAGCATGGCGGCGTCGCGCATCTCCGCCGGCACGCTGCCGAAGAGCTGCACGGCGAGCGGCCGGTCGGCGGGGCAGGTTTGGATCAGCTGAAGGGCCCGCCGGTTCTTTTCGAGCAGCGAGCGGGCGTTGACGAGGTCGGTGGTGGCCCAGTCGAGTCCGCCAAGTTCGCGGATCGTCAGCCGCATGGGCAGGTTGGTGTAACCCGCCAGCGGGGAAAGAAAGAGGTTCGAGGAAAGTTCGTAGGGACCGAGACGCATCGGGGGACGAAACAAGCCGGTGGTTGAAGCCGGATGCCGAGGGGGGAATTAGTCTGACCCGGTTTTCCAGAAACGCAGCAGTGGAGAAACCAGCGGGCCGGCGATGAGCGCGAGGGCGGTGATCAGGATCACGCCGAACGAGGGTGTCAGGTGATGGGGGCCATTGAGGTTGGCTTGGTGGACGCGTTGGTAGCAAAAAAGAAAGAACGCCAGTCCGCCGCAACCGGAGGACAGGATCATGTTCGTGATCTGCCGCTTCGTTTCATCCCGCTGCCTTGGGTTGAGCCAGTATTCCTTGTGAGGAAGTGGAATCAAGGGGGCGGGCAGCTGCGCCGCGGCAAAGGCGAGCGCGGCAAAGAACGCGGTAAATCCGAGCGTGAACACAACCCGGGACTGGAAGAAGTGTGCCGGCGGCATCCAGCCGTTGGCCCGGCCGGTGGCGTCGAAGTGCGTGGCGACGAGTCCGGGGAGCTGCGGGTAGTACCAGGCCGCCTGTCCCAGCGACAGCAGGCATAGGGCGACGAGCAGGATGAGGAGGGGATGTTTCATGCCCACGGGCGTTGTCACACGTCACTTTGATCAAAGAGGAAAACCAGGGTCAACGCGAGGCCACCGCCTGCTTCATCCGGGAGAGCGCCTCCACCAGCGTGGCGCGCGGGCAGCCGAAATTGAGGCGGAGACAGGTGCCGGGTCGGGCGCCGAAATCGCGGCCGGCGGACAGACCGACGCCGTGTTTTTCAAAATGGGCGACGGGATCCTTCAAGCCCAGCGCCTCGATATTGAACCAGGCGAGATAGGTCGCCTCGATCGGCGCCTCGACCCGCAGCTCGGGCAGTTCGCGGGCGAGGCAAGTGAGCAGGTGCTCGCGATTGCCGCGCAGGTAATGGAGGAGCGCGCGGCGCCACGGCTCCCCGTGGCGATAGGCGGCTTCGCACGCGGCATACCCGAGGCAATTGACCTCGGCGACAATGCCCGCGGTCGCGCGCACAAAGCGCGCGCGCAGCCCCGGGTCGGGAATGATCGCGAGGGAGGTGCCCAATCCCGGAAGATTGTACGTCTTGCTGGGTGCCAGCAGTGTGATGGTGCGCCGGGCGATCTCGACCCCCAGCGTGCAAGTCGGCACATGGGGCAGGTCGTCAAGAATGAGGTCGCAGTGGATCTCGTCGGAGCAAAGGAGGAGGTCGTGCCGCAGGCAGAATTCTGCGAGGCGCGCGAGTTCTTCGCGGCGGAAGACCCGCGCGACGGGGTTGTGCGGATTGCAGAGGAAGAAAAGCCGGGTCCGCGGCGTGACAGCGCGCTCCATTGCCTCCCAGTCGATCTCCCAGCGGCGCGCAGCGGCCGCGCGCCCTTCGGCTTTGCCCAGGCTTAACGGCACGGTGATGACCTGGCGGCCTTGCTGGACGGGCGCGGTCATGAACGGCGGATAGACCGGTGTGTTGCAAAGCACGGCCTCGCCGGGTTGGGCGAACGCTCGCGCCGTGATGTTGAGGCCAACCACCAACCCGGGAAGCCAGACGAGCCACGACGGCTCGATGCTCCAGCCGTGGCGCGCTTGCATCGCCTCGACCACCGCGTCAATGGCCGACTGAGTCGGCTGCGCGTAGCCGAACACGCCGTGGTCGACCCGCGCGCGCAGAGCTGCGATGACCTCGGGCGGGGAGCGAAAGTCCATGTCGGCCACCCACAGCGGGAGAATATCCCGGCCGGCGTATTTCTGCCACTTCTGCGAATCGGTGCCGCGACGGTCGATCAGCGTGTCAAAGTCGTAGGTCATGAGGGAAAGGGCGGGAGCCTAACCACGGATGGCTGCAGATAAACATGGATTTTTTTGCATACGACGTCGGCATCGGGCCGGGACGGTTTTTCCCGCCGGGACGGCACACTCCAGGCAAGCCTGACACGCCTCCATCCGGTGGGGGGAATTAAGTGCCGGTAACATCGCGCTTTACCAAGCCGGTCTGTCCGGCACCGCACCAGCTATCAAGATGGTAGTTTCACACTCAATCACATCCACCAACGCACCAGGAGAAAACATCATGCACAGTATCATCCATTACACCAACCCCCGCAGCACCAGCCTGCTGCCGTCGTTTGGCCTCGCGACCCACAGCCCGTGGACGGGTCTCGAGAGCGAAATCGACCGGCTGTTTGAGTCCGCACTGTCGGGTTTCATGGCGCCGGTCTTCAACAACCGCTTCCCGGTCGACCGCTACGAGGACAAGGACAATACCTACGTCCGCGCCGAGCTGCCGGGGGTGAACCGCGATGACATCAACGTCGAGATGGTTGACGGCTATCTGAACATCAGCGCCAGCCGCAAGAGTCTGGCCGCCGAAGGCAGGAGCGAGGAGACCTTCTCGTTCAGCCGCACCGTGAGCATCCCTGAAGATGTGCACGCCGACAAGGTGGGCGCGGCGTATGAGAACGGCGTCCTTACGGTCACACTGCCGAAGAAGGAGGAGGCCAAGCCGAAGAAGATCACCGTCGCGGTGAAATAACCGGAGGCATTCCCCGCTGAACCCTGAACCAAAACCGGAGGGTTTCCCATGTCACTCATCCAAAATCTGGTTCCGTCATTCACCCGTTCGCCCGCGCCCCGCTCGGGCGGCAGCGTCCGCAGCAGTGAGCCGGGCGTCAAACCCCGCTATGAGGTAAGAGAAACTGACGAGGCGTGGGGCCTGCAGGTCTACCTGCCGGACGTCGCCAAGGAAGGACTTGAATTCACCGCCGAAGAGGGGCTGATCACCATCCGCGGCCGCTGCGGCTGGAAGACGCCCGCCGGCTGGACGGCCCTCTACCGCGAGTCCGCCGACGCGCCCTACGAACTGGTGCTGCAGCACGACAACACCATCGACCTGGAAAAGATCCACGCCGAACTGAAGGATGGCGTGCTGCGCGTCTCGCTGCCGAAGGCTGAGACCGTCAAGCCGCGCAAGATCACGGTGAATTGAAATCGACCTTGATTTGGAGGACCGGCGCCAGCGCCGGTCAAGGACGGCCCAGCGGCCATCCCTCCAGTAAATTTCACAAGGGCCGGACGCCAAGGCGTCCGGCCTTTGTTATTTGTTGTCGGAGGGTTTCCCCAAGGGTCGCTGCGCTAGTGAAAATCGAGCAGTTTGATCTCGAATACGAGGGAAGCCTTCGAAGGAATCAGCGGCGGGGCGCCGTGCGCACCGTAGCCGAGCCACCACGGGATGATGACCGTACGGTTTTCACCCTTCTTCATATCGAGAACGGTTGCGTCCCAGCCGGGAATCACCTGCCCGAGGCCCACTTGGAAAGTGAACGGCTTGCCGCGGTCGTAACTGCTGTCGAACTTGGTGCCGTCGAGCAGCAAGCGACCCACATAGAGGACCGTGACTTCCTGCCCGAGTTGCGGCTTTGCCTCGCCCATCCCCGGTGCTTGGATGAGGTAGCGCAGGCCCGACGGCTTCACCAGGGCGGTGTTGTACTTCGCGGCGACGACCGCGGCCTCCTCCGGGCTGAGTTGAAGGGGCTTGGGCACGGCCAGTGCGTCGCGCATGTATTTGTTGGCGGGCTCGCCGGGATTTTTTCGAGTGAACAGACCGCTACGCGCAACAAACGCGATGGCGATCAGGATGATGCCGAGCAGAAGGAAAAGATGACTGTTACGCAAACGCATGGGATGGGGCATGGAGTTGGTTGCTGGTGGGGGGCTCCTCGTTAACTCCTATCCTTGGTGATCCAGCCGGCGCCGGACTTCGGGCAGGGTCAGTCCATCAATCCGCACGAATTTCTGACGCGACTTGGCGCCATGCGCAAGAGCAATGGCCCGGCGCGGCAAGGCGAGACGGTCCGCGAGAAACCCCACCAGCGCGGCGTTGGCCCGGCCCCCGAGGGCCGGCGCGTGCAGCTTCACCTTGAGCGCCGCGCCCAGCCAGCCGGCCACCTCATCCCGCGGGGCGTTGGGGATGACCTTGAGCGCGAGGGTGCAGCCAGGAGGTGCTTGGTTCACGGAGGAAGCAATCAATCAATGACGAGGAAGGAGGAGAAGCCTTGCCCGCAGGGCGGGAGAGGGACACGAGATTGAGGAGGGGAACAATCTGCATAAATTACGCCGGCCGGCAACCCCTGCCGGTGGGATCTTTTCCCTCGTAACCGATCAGGTCTCGCAGCGTGGGCAGGCTGGCCGACACGGCGTGCAGGCGGTCGGGGATACGGCGCCCGAGCGGCAGGTGGTGAAAGATGGACAGGTGCGCGCCCCCAAGACGGTCTTCCAGCCGGCAAGGCAATCCCAAGGTTGAAACCATGACACAGAACGGCGATGAATAAGGCGCGCATGAAACTCATCTCGTGGAACGTCAATGGGGTCCGGTCGGTGCTGAAGAAGGGATTGCTCGAGGTCATGGAGGCGGCCCAGGCCGACATGTTCTGCCTGCAGGAAACCAAATGCCAACCGGGCGACGTGCAGCACGTCGCCTGGCCGAAGGGCTGCGAGCCGGTGTGGAATTCGGCGCAGAAAAAAGGCTATGCGGGCACGGCGATGTTCTGCCGAAGAAAACCGCTCGGCGTGACGCCCGGGCTCGGAGCGGCGGACCACGACACCGAGGGCCGCGTGATCACCGCGGAGTTTCCCGACTGGTGGCTCGTGACGGTTTACACGCCCAACTCACAGCGCGGCCTCACCCGGCTCGACTACCGGGTGCAGGCGTGGGACCCGGCGTTCCTGAAGTACCTCAAGAAACTGGAGAAGAAAAAACCGGTGGTGTTTTGCGGCGACCTCAACGTGGCGCACACCGAGATCGACCTGGCGAACCCCCGGGCGAACCGGCGCAACGCCGGCTTCACCGACGCGGAGCGGGAGAGCTTCACGCAGTTGCTGGCGGCGGGATTCATCGACACCTTCCGCGAGTTCGAGAAGGGCGGCGGGCACTACACCTGGTGGAGCCAGATGGCCAATTGCCGCGCACGGAACATCGGCTGGCGCGTCGATTACTTCGTCATCTCGGCGGCGCTGCGCCCGCGGCTGAAGCGCGCCTGGATCGCGCCCGAGATCCTGGGCAGCGACCACTGCCCGGTGGGCATCGAACTCGAGTGAACAACGGATGCCAGACTTCGCGTCAGATCAATTCGTCGCCGAGCTGAAGTTTCAGCCTTTTTGCGGAGAGCCATTTCTCCGTGTATTGCTCCTCCCACTCACGAACCTTGTGGCCTACACCGCTGGCGAGGGCTTCGAGCGACACCATGCGTTCGAGCAGTTGCAGGCGGCTGAGGGCAATCAAGGTGGCTTTGTCTGGCCCACAGAGCCACCACGGCTGCCTCTCCAGCGTCAGTGCATATGCTAGTAGGTCGAGTTCGCCGTCGTCGAGGTCCACGCGCGAACCGACCTTCAGCCGGACGGCGGCACGCTGCACCGCCGTGACAGGGCGGGTTTCGATCTCAGCTTTGATTTCCGCCGCCTCGCGGTTGACCAACCGCCGGCCGCTGCGATCCAAACGGGAGGCCTCCTCGACGCACTTTTCAACCGTCTCCAGCCGGTACGTTTTGCGCAGGGCGTTCCAACACCCGAGTTGGTGCGCCGCCTTGATGGCAACCGCGTCGACCAGAACCAAGGCACCCCGCGGCGGCATGACTTGCTCCTATAACGCAAAAGGCACCGGCAGTTTGTAGGCGGCGAAAAGGGATTTCAGATCATCGATCGAGCAATCCAACAATTCGGCGGCTTTCAGCACGCTGACATAGCCGCGATCCAGCACTTGGTGGAGACGCGAGATAAAAATCGCGCTGTAAAGATTGGGACGGCTTTCCGCCGCCGGTTCGCCGCCGCGATTCAAAGCCTTGGGACCGGCGGCGTCCTTCTTGATCAAATCGAGGTTCACGAGCCGCCAGTAAAGCGCCTCGGGCGAGACCCGCAATTCACGCGCATACTGACGAAGCCATGTGTCCAACGGTTCGGCACCGTGCTTTTGCCAGCGGCCTTTCACCACCTCAGCCGGCATGAGCAGGCCGGCGGTAAAGGCGTCGGCGAGCCGCTCGACCGGCGTGCGCGCTCCGGGGGCGTCCACGCGCTCTGGCCGCATCTTTTCCCAGGTCAGTAGGTGGAAAAGCTCATGCCCGAGGTCGAAGTTCTGCCGGCTCACCGGTTCGTTGCGGTTGATGAAGATGAAATCGCCATCGTTCAACCGGCAGGCGGCGCCCAACACCGCCGCAGGAGCATCCACGTAAAGAATGGTGGCGCCGAGGTTGCGTTCGATCGCCTCGCGCAGACGCGCCGTGGGCACCTCGCCCAGTTGCCAAGCCCGGGCGGTTCGCTCGCCGAGGAAGGTAGCGAAATCGAGCGGCGATTGCCGGGAGAGAACACTGAGTTGCTGCTGAATCGGGCTCGACGATTCGCCCAACAGTTCGCGGAATCGCCGCTGGGCCGCGATCAGCTTTTCCACTTTGGTCTCAAACTCATCGAGCGCCTCACGGGCAGTCGGTTTAACCCGGTAAGAGAAGGCACGCTTTTCGGTGACGACATAAGGATCGGTGAAGAAATCGAGCGGCTTCTTCAATACCTCGGTGAGGCGCACCAATTCCTCGGCCGAGACGGCGCGTTTGCCGCCTTCAATGGTGGAGACGGTCTGGCGGTCGTTGATGCCGAGACGGCGGGCGAGTTCGTCCTGCGACAGATCGGCTTCAAGCCGGGCGTGGCGGACGCGCTCGCCGAGCATGCGGGCAAAGTCAGCGCGGGTGGACATAGCGGCGGAAGGAGCGGGCGGCGAAGGGTTGACTGACAAGTTGACGGACAAGTCTTGCAAAAGCAAGTTTCGCAAGAAATCGATGCATCAGTCTAATTGGCACGATTATCTCCAGTTGGAGGATTATCGTCAGATGATTCTACCAATAAACGCCTCAAGTATACGCCGGCAGACTCAAAGATCCCTTCGGAAGGCGCGAGCGAGGAGGGGCTGGAAGAGGTTGGCGAGGCAGCGGCTGGCAGATTACTCCAGCGGTGGCAGCGAGCGGACGATTTTCACCGTCTCAACGCTTACGGTTACGACTTGGCCGATGAGACGCAGGATGTACTCGGGGTCGTCCGCGCGGTTGGGGTCGCTGACGATCTCGTCGGGGTTTTCTTTGGCGCGCTCGACGCGGTACTGGTCGATCACCCACTCGAGGGCGCTGCGATTGCCGAGACGGTACTCCTGCACCTCGGGCGGCAGGCCTTCGAGCGTAAGATACTCGTTGTAGACCATCGCCGTCTTGTCCTTCGACAGCTTCATGTGTTCGACACGGAGATCGAGCGGCACGCCCTTCGCCTCGACGCGCTTCAGTGGGTATTCCTTCTGCCGCTCGTAACCCGTGTGGATAACGGCGAGCTTTTCGCCGGCCTTTGCGAAGGCCGCGAAGTCGGGCGCGAACGGAATGCGCGGCAGTTCACGGCGCAGGTTCGCGGCGTATTTCTCGCGGTAGGCCGGATGGTGCAGGACGGCGTAGACGTAGTGGAAGATGTCGCGCTTGGTGACCTTGGCCTTCGGATAACGCGTTTTAAACTGTTCCAGCGCCCAGTCGGTGACGTTGTCGCGCCGGTGTCCACCGTCCGCATCATAAGTATAAAGCGGAAAACACTGAAAGCCGTCTGATGTCGCGCAAAGGTGGTGATCGGCGACAGAATCGGCCGCAAGAACACTGAAAGGAGAGCGACCGGCAATGTCCGTGACACCGATGGCGCGGTTTTCGCACTCGGTTTTGGTCGTCGGGAAAAATGTCGGCCACTGATAGAGCCTTTCGACAAAAACAGGATTTAGGAAGCATGGCTTACGGGTAAACGGTCGATAGAGCACACGCCGAATACTCTCAGGGCGAAAAGAGACTTCCACTTCTCGGAGGAGGCTCTGCTTTGTTTGAATAACCCACGTCAGCACATCCGGATTTATGCGCAGCCAGCCATCGAGCTGTTGTGGCCGATTGGAGCGGCGCCAGCGATCTAGTTCAGATTGATATTCCCCGATCATCCGTCTCGCGCGGCGCTCAAGATTGTGATCATCGAACCCGTAGACTCCGGCGTCGTTGTTAGTCTTCAGACCGTTCGAGAATGAGCGGAAGATCGTCTGAGCAGAGGCGGAGTCTTTGGAATCCTTGTGTCCGACAGGTAGGAAGCCTGCAAAGGCCCGGCTTTCTTCGTCGTGCAACCAGGTTTGACGTTCGTCGGGTTTGAGCGTGCGCCATTTCACGCCGTCGATGCTCTGCTTCTCGTCGAGCCACTTCCATTTCTGCTCTTTGCGCCAGTCGGTGCCAACGGCGGCGTAACGGATGACGGCCTTGCGACGCTTTAGCTTCTTTTGTTTGCGGCGGACGAAGAGGGCGATGCACACGCCCGGCTTGATGCCGAAGACGTTGTGCGTGGTGCCGGAGAGCTTTGGGTTTTTACGGACGTTGCCGCCGAGGTCGACTACGTAGATGGCATCGAAATCCGCGGCGAGGTGCTTGCGCACGCCGTCGGTCGCAATGCCGTCGACGTAACCGCTGTTGGTCACGTAGGCGACGATGCCCTCGTCGCCGATGCGGTCACCCGCCCAGCGGATGGCTTTGATGTAGGGATCGGCAAGCGAACTGGTATTGCTTGCCTCCGAATCGGCGGCGTAGGTGTTGCGGATGCGCTGGTCGAGACGAGGGTATTTACGGTTCTTGTTGTTGTCGTTCTCGTCCTGCTGCCACGCGTTGTAGGGCGGATTACCCATGATGACGCGGATATGGGCCTTCTTCTGGCGGTTGACGCGCTCGGTGTTGGCCGCAGTCATGAACTCAAACTCGGCGTCGCGCGGCTCGGCCAGCTCGAAGGTGTCCACAAGGCAGAGGCCGGGGAAGGCTTCGTAGGTGCCGGTGCGTTCGAAGTACTCGTGCTCCACGTTGAGGCCGGCAATGTAGTAGGGCAGGAGCATGATCTCGTTGGCCCAGAGTTCGCTGGCGTATTTGCGCGGCAGGGCGGCCTTCGGGATCTCGCGCATGAGATGAACGAGAAAGTTGCCCGTGCCAGTGAAGGGATCGAGGAAGTGCACGTCGGCATCGCCCAACTCCTTGCCGAACTCCTTTTTTAGCAGCTCCCGGATGCTGGTGATTATGAAGCGGACGATGGACGGCGGGGTGTAGACGATGCCCATCGTGTCGGCCACCTTGACCGCGAAGCCCTGGAAGAACTTTTCGTAGACAGTGTTGAGGAACTTCTGTTTCTCCGAGAAATCCTCGATGGTCGCGGCGGCGCTCTCGATGGCGAGGTAGAAGCGATCGAGCTTCTTGAGGAATTCGACACGGCTGAAATGGCCCGAGGCGAGGGCATCAATCACCTTTTCGATTTCGACAGCGATGACATTGCGGCGGGTGAAGTCGGGGTTATTGAAGACCGAGCCGAAGAGCCGCGCGGTGAGCAGGTGCTGAATGAGCATCTCCTCGATGGCGGAATCAGCCAGCGAGGGGTTAATGGCGGCACGGCAGAGCTTGGCGAAGTCGTCGAAAGCGACGGCGAACTTCTTGTTAGGCACGAAGCCGGAACGCGACTGCTGGATGAGGTCGCGCACGCTGCGACCCAGCTCCGGCAGACGATCCTTGAATTCGTCGACGGCGTGCTCCCAGTCGGCGAGGGCTGGCGGTGCGTACGCAAAGAAAACTGCGAGGATTTCGACAAGATGCTCGGGCTTGGTCAGCTCTAGATTGCGAACAACTCGACCATCCTGCACCAAGATGGCGCGGCGCGGTTGCCAGAAGAGGGTGTTATTGGCCGGGTAACCGAGTTTGAGCTTTGTCCGCATCTCGTTTTCGAGATCGTCGGCATCGTCCTTCGATTCAAGGCAACCATGGACGAGCCGATATTGGTCGAGCAACGCGCCGTCGAGGCGGAGGGATGATTCTCCTTTGCGGCGGAGTTCGTATTCGCGCACGAGCGTCCACTTGAGCGGGCCGGCGCAGGCTTCAATGAGCTGATCAAAAGCGGCGCGCACCGCGGACTCGTGCTTGGCGCCGACATTGGCGAACTGGGCGAGGGCCAAATAGTAGCCGCTGACAGCCCGGTGCGTCGGCTTGAGGTGAAAGGGCGCGGACATGCTCGGGGACCTTTAGCACAGCGCAGCAAGCCGGGCGGCGCAAGAGCAGGCTTTTCTATGAGACAGAACTGATACAACCTGTGATGACACTTCCATGGACACCGGTCAGGAGTTGAAACGACTCATGCTGCAACCGCCGCGGCTGACCCTGGCCGTGGCCGAGAGCGTGACGTGCGGCCGGCTGCAGGCGCGGATTGGCGCGATCTCCGGGGCGTCGGAATTCTTTCTTGGCGGGCTCACGGCCTACACGATTTCGCAGAAGGTGCGGCACCTCGGCGTGGACCGGGCGCACGCGGAACAAATCAACGCCGTGTCTCCCGAGATTGCCGAGCAGATGGCGCGCGGGGCCTGCGCGTTTTTCGGCAGCGACCTCGCGCTGGCGACGACCGGCTATGCCGAGCCGGCGCCGGACCGCGGGGTGAAGCAGCCGCAGGCCTACTGGGCGTTTGCGCACCGTCGCGCCGACAACACCTGGGTGGTGCACCGCGGCTGGGTGGAGCAACCCGGCGCGACGCGCGTGGAGATGCAGGAGGCGATGGCGGACGCGGCGCTGACCGCGCTGGTGGAATATCTGCGCAAACTGCGAGAATGACACACTCCGGCTCCAAGCGCTCCTCCCTGTAGGAAGGCCGCTCGCGACCGATCATCGCCCGCTCTGCTGGCCAGCAGAGGGCCTCCTACAAAAAAGATCGCTGCGCGCGACTCACGGACTGAGCCGCTGGAGGTCGTTCATGAGGGGCTGCGCCTCGGGCTGCGGAGCCACCCAGTCGCTGAAGAGAAGCTCGGGGATGCCGTAATCGGTGTTGTAAAACTGCTGCGTGGCCTGGACGAGGGGTGCAATCGTGCCGGTTTTCACGGTCGCACCGGCGTAGAAGCCCTTCACATTGGAATAGACGAGCACCGACGCAGTGAAGGTCTCAGTCGAGCGCTCGGTCTCGGCGGCAAGCGGGCCCGCCACCGCCTTGGCGTCGAGGCCGAAGTTGAAGCGCGACTTGAAGAGGAGCCGGGTCGAGGCGTCATCCATGAGCACGTAGATCGTCTCAATGGTCTTGCCGCCAGCCTGCAGGCCGAAGCTGAGTTCACCGGCTTTGATGAACACGGGCAGGCTCCACTGGCCGTTGGGTTTCTTGACGAGCGCCACCCCCCAGCCGTCCTTCACGCCCAGCAGCAGGCCAATCTGCAGTTGGTTGACAATCACGATGCCTTTTGCGCGGTGAAGCACGTCTGCCGGAATGGCTTGGGCGGGATACAGCATGGTGCTTTGAAGGATCGCCTCGCAGGTTTGGAGGCGGGCGACATAGTCGGCACGTTTAAATTCGGCGGCGCCGGCGGTGGCGGCCAGCGAGAGCACGGCGGCGAAGAGCAGGAGTCTTTTCATGGGAGAATGGATGCGCGGCAGACGGTGAAGTTCCCGGATGGTTGGGAAGTATTGGCAATTAGTTATGTCACGGACGGCGAGGAATGAAAAGAGCAGAGTAAACTACTGCAAGACGGCAAAGTTTCAGTTTTTACCCCCCTCCGGCCGGTCAGGGGAGCACGATTTTGCAGGAGGAATCCGGATTTTTTAAGTTTGCCCGTCCCCACCGGCCTTAGTCCAGCCCCCGCGCCTCGAGGTCGGACTCGTCCCAGCCGAGATAATGGCCCAGTTCGTGCAGGTAGGTCAGCCGTACCTCGTCACGGTAAACTTTCTCATCACCCCCGGCATAATCCCAGAGGTTCTCGAGGAAGAGCAGGATCTGGGGCGGGAGCGGTTGCGGGTCGCCGGGATCGGCGCTGTACGGGTGACCGACGAAGAGACCAAGAATATCGGGCTCCCATCCCTCGGTGAGAACGTCGTCGCTGGGATGGGGTTCGTAGCAGACGGGCACGCGCAGCGCCTGTTCGCGCACAGCCGGCGGCAGCCGGCGCTGCGTGGCGTCGACGACCTTTCCAGCGATGATCGTGAGTTGATGAAACTTCATGCTGACCCCAGCCGGCTTCCAGATCCGGCACGGTGGCTATCCTTGGGGCAATTCGGTGGACAGGTCGAACCGTTCGTAGCGGCCGCCGAGCCACCAGACGACGGCGGCAAGCTCGCCGATCAGGACGACGCTGGCTGCGACGGCGCCCGCCAGCAGGGCCGCGGCCGGCAGCCCAACCAGCCATTGCACCACGAAATAGGGGACGGCCGCGGCCAGCGCAGCTGGCAACAGTGCGAGTACCAGCACGAGCATATAACCGCCGGCGAAAATCAGCCGCTGCCCCATGACCTCCATCCCGCCGCCGGCCTGGCCCACTGCCGACATCCATCCCGGGAAATAAAGCGTCGCGGCAAACGGAATCGCGACCATCAGGCCCACCACCGGTGGCACGAGCAGGCCGACGCCCACGGCGCCCAGGCTGGTGAGCAAAACGGTGTCGGCAAATTTTCCCGTCAGCGCACCGAAGCTCATGGCCGCCACGGCCAGCGTCAGCCATTCAACCGATGTCAACAGCACGATCGGCGCAAGCATCTCGCCGAGCACCACCTGCCAGCCGCGCAGGGGATAGGCTTTGATCACGTCAAGCCGCTCCATCATCAGGCGCACCTCGCGGCGCATCAGCATCGGGCCGGCGATCAGCACCCAGATGCTGACCGGGAGGGTGATCGCCTGCACAATTTTTATCAACGGGTGGAAGGCCGGATCCGCGGCAAGCCACCCGACCACGCCGAGGACCGCGGCGGAAATCAACAGCCAGTTGCGTGGATAAAACCACGGACCGGCTGCGATGAGGTTCTTCCACAGGAACGCGACTGGCGCCAGGCCGAGCGGACGAAGCGCAAACGGCTCGCGCCGCCGGCGCGCCGGCCGGCGCAGTCCCCGCCAGCCACCTGCGCGCAGCGCGGCGATCCGTTCGGCATGTTTTCGGGCCAAATCGATCGAAGCCTCCTCGAAGGCGACTTCGGAGCGGATCACCCACACGTAATGCGCACCGAGCACCAGCAGCGCCGGGCCGAGGGCCAAGAGGAAGGTGATGCCATCCGGTGCGAAAAACGGACCCAGGATCCAGCGGAACGGCGCGAGCACCCAAGACAGGGGAGGAGTGGCGAGCACGCCCGAGAGAAAGGAAAAAATCGCCGCTGCATTGGTCAGGTCGATGGCGGGCAGGGCGGGCAGATGGCGGCGCAGCCACCACCCGGTGACGACGCCGAGCAGCACGAACGCTCCGCCCAGCAGGACACGGCGGCGCGCCGGGTTCAGGCCGAGGTTCAGGAGGCGGTCGCGCGTGAACGAGGCGGCGATGCCGTGCAGTTCGAGCGTGGAGAGCAGGATCCACCAGCCGATCGCGTGCGTCCAGACGTTGCCGCCAAGGAAGCTGAATCGGTTGGAGAGCAGGGAGAACAGCAGTGCCAAGAACAGGATGCGAAGCTGCGACTTCAACAGTTTGAAATGCACCAGGACACCGCGGGACACTGGAGCCTGGAACAGAAACGCCACCTCGGCCTCGGTGAACGCCAGCGCGGCACGCTCCGTCGAGAAAATCCACGTGTACACGATGCGCAGCGCCATGATCAACACGGCCACGGAAAGCCCGACCATCAGGCCGATGTTCACCGGCGCCATGCCCGGCGGTCCGTGGTAGGCGCCGCGGTACGCGGCCCGGCGGAAAAAGAAGAAATAAAAGTAGGCCAGACCGACGATCGTCGCGATGAGATAGCGCGGCTGCCGCAGCCGCTGCAACCGCCGGCGCGCCGCGTTCTTCAGCGAAGTGAGCTGGAGATAGGCGAGGGCCCCGATCATGGCTGGACCGAAGCCGGCGGCGCGTCGTCGTCGCCCGTGGCCTTGAAGAACACATCCTCCAAGCTGGCGTCAGGCTGCTCGGTGAAGCGCTGGCGCACGGCGTCGAGCGATCCGTCGGCGATCTTCTCGCCCTGCTTGAGGATGAGCACATGCGTGCAGACCTCCTCGAGCAGACTGAGGAGGTGGGAACTGATGATGAGGGCGGCCCCGCCGCGGGCGAGGCGGCGCATGGTGTCCTTCATCCGGCGGATGCCGGCGGGATCGAGGCCGGTGAGCGGCTCGTCGAAAAAGATAACGCGCGGGGCATGCAGGAGGCCGCAGGCGATGGCGAGTTTCTGCTTCATGCCGCGCGACAACTCGCCGGGCAGCAGATTTTTCTTGTCCGCCATTTCCAGCTCGGTGAGGAGGGACTGCGCGCGGCCTTCGTAATCGGCCACCCCGTAGAGCCGGGCGACAAACACGAGGTGCTGCCACACGGTGAGGTACTCGAAGAGGCGGGGCTCGTCGGGGAAGAAGGCGAGCTGGCGCTTGGCGGCGACGGGATCGGCGGCGAGGTCGACGCCGCCGACGCGCACGACACCCCGGGTGGGCGGGATGACGCCCGTGCAGCAACGCAGCGTGGTCGTCTTGCCGGCGCCGTTGGGACCCACGAGGCCCATGACCTCGCCGGGTTGCACGGTGAAGGAAAGATCCCGCACCGCCGGGAAGTCGCCGTAACACTTGGTGAGGCTGCTGACTTCAATCATGCGGCGCGACAGTGGGGGATTCCCGGGGCGAAGTAAATTCCGCACCGGTGAGCATGGCGGGGATTCATTATAAGCGGTCGCGCTGGCCGCCCCTGCCACGTAACCGCCGCGCACCGGCGGCGTCATGCCCCTTGGTCGGAATCCAGCACCGGGCCTCAATCCTTACTGTCTATTCAAGAACCCATGAAATCGATGCTTAGAATCGTCTTAATCGCGGCCGGTCTTGCCGTTGCCGCCCTGCCCGCCGCGCGCGCGGCAGATGAAACCCAGCCCACGCCGCCACCCCCAGGCGGGGGGCAGAACACCCCCGGACAGACGGCGCGCCCGGAATGGCGCGGGCCGCGTATGGACCCGGCGGAACGCCTGCAGCGCCTGGGCGAGGTTCTCAACCTCACCGATGATCAGAAGGCCAAAATTGCCGCTATTCTCAAGGATGACCAGGAGAAGGGGCAGGCAATCAGGAACGACTCGTCGCTGTCGCGCGAAGACCGGGGCGCCAAGATGATGGACCTCATGAAGGATTCCCAGGCCCAGATCCGCGCGCTGCTCACCCCGGAGCAGCAACAGAAATTCGACGCCATGCCGCGTCCGGGACGGGGACCCAGGGGCCACGGTCCCGGTAATGGTCCGCCTCCCGGTGAAGGTCCGCCTCCTGGCGAAAACGGTCCTCCTTCCGGCACGCCCTGAGCCAGCCCGGATTTTCCGGGGACGCACTCCCCGATCAATCGCAACCCGCCGCGGTGTCTTTGGACCCGCGGCGGTTTAATTTTCGACAACCGGCGCCGGCCGGCGCACGGTGGCGCCGGCATGAAGCACGAGCGGATCATGGTCGCCGGCGGAGGCGCGGCGGGTTTTTTCGCGGCGATCGCCTGCGCGGAACGAAATCCGGCGGGCCGCGTCACGATCTGCGAGGCCACGGCGCACCCGCTGGCGAAGGTGCGGATTTCGGGCGGCGGCCGATGCAACGTCACGCACGCCTGCTTTGAGCCGGGCGAACTCGTGCGGCGCTATCCGCGTGGCGGGCGCGAATTGCGCGGCCCGTTTCATCGTTGGGGTCCGCGCGAGACGGTGGCATGGTTTGCCGCGCGCGGAGTCGCGCTCAAGACCGAAGCCGACGGCCGGATGTTTCCGGTGACGGACGATTCCGGCACGATTGTCGATTGTCTGCAGAGCGCCGCGGAGGCGGCGGGCGTCATGGTGCGCACGCGGTGCGGCGTGCAGGCGGTGCGTCCGGGTTTCGAGGTGGAGTTCTCCACCGGCGAAACCGTGGCCTGCGACCGGCTGCTTCTTGCTACCGGCGGCAACAAGGACGGCGCCGGTTTCAAAATTGCCCGTCAATTCGGTCATACGATTGAGCCGCCCGTGCCGTCGCTCTTCACCTTCCACGTCGACGACCCGCGGCTGGCGGGCCTGCCGGGAGTGACGGTGGAGAACGTCGAGGTGGCCGTGCCCGGCGTAAAGCTGCGGGAAAGCGGACCGCTGCTCATCACCCACGAGGGATTGAGCGGACCGGCGATCCTCAAACTGTCCGCGTGGGGCGCCCGGGTGCTGCACGACCGTGATTATCACTTCCCGCTGGCGGTCAACTGGGCGGCGCCGCGCCCGCCCGCCCAGACATTCGCCGGTATGGTGCAGGTCCGTGCGGAGCATCCGCGCCAGCAGGTGGCGACATGGAACCCGTTCGGCCTTTCGCAGCGGCTTTGGATCCGTCTGGCCGCAGCCGCGGGCATCGCTCCGGCCAGTCCGTGGACCTCGGTGTCGAATGAGGCGCTGACGGCGCTCGCGACGCAGCTCACCCGCGGCGAATTCGCGGTCACAGGCAAGAGCCTGTTCAAGGAGGAGTTTGTCACCTGCGGCGGCGTGCGGCTGGCCGAAGTCGATTTCCGGACGATGGGAAGCCGGCTCTGCCCGGGGTTGTATTTCGCCGGCGAGGTGCTGGACATCGACGGGGTGACGGGCGGCTTCAACTTCCAGTCGGCTTGGACGACCGGCTGGCTGGCGGGGCGGGCAATGGCGGAAGCTTAGGAATGTCATTGCGAGAAGCATCGCGACGAAGCAATCCACCTGGATCGCCATCCTCCTTCGCCAAGGCTACGGAGGACAGGCCAGCCTGTTCTGCTAGCCAGCAGAACGGGCTCGCGATGACGATTTCATGACTTCTCTCATGCCCAGTTACTGGCAACTGTTGGCCATCGTCACGCCTGTGTTCGTGCTGTTTGCCCTTGGCGCGCTGCTGCCGCGCGTCTGCCGGCTGAGCGCCGAGTTCGAGACGGGCATGCTGCGCATCCAGGTGAATTTTTTCTACCCGGCCCTCATCCTCAAGAGCGTGCTCGGCAACGCGGCGCTGCGCGAACCAGCCAACCTGCTCTGGCCGCCCGTGGCGGGATTCGGCACCATCGTGTTGGGATTCGCCGCCGGCTACTACGTGGGCCGCGCGCTCGGCCTGCACGCGGGCTCGGGCCTGCGCACGTTCGCGTTCGCCGTGGGCATCTACAACTAAGGATTCATTCCGATCCCGCTCATGGAGTCGCTGTATGGCCGCGAGCCGCTCGGCGTGCTGCTGGTGCAAAACATGGGCTGCGAGCTGGCCATGTGGAGCGTGGGCCTCCTCGTGCTGTCGGGCCTGTCATTGCGGGAGGGCTGGCGCCGGGTCCTCAATCCGACGATCTGCACCCTCGTGGTCGCCGTGGTGGTCAATCTCTCGGGCTTCACCCTGCCCGCGGTGCTGATGCGGGTCGTCGACCTGCTGGGCGGGTGCGCCATCCCGTTCGGACTGCTGCTGTGCGGCGTGACGCTGGCGGCTTACTTTGAAAAACCGCAGCAGCTCTACCACGGACGCACGACGCCGGTCGCGTGCCTGCTGCGGCTCGCGGTGCTGCCGGTGGCGTTTTTGCTGCTCGCGAAGTTCGCGCCGTTTTCACCCGAGTTGAAACGCGTGCTGGTGGTGCAGGCGGCGATGCCCTCGGGGATGATGCCGCTGGTGCTGGCCCGTCACTATGGCGGCCAGCCGGTCATCGCGGCACAGATCATTGTCGGCACGACGCTGCTGGGCGTACTGGTGATCCCGCTGTGGCTGTGCCTCGGTCTGGCTTGGGTGGGCGGGTAGGGCTCAGTCCACCTTCGGCAATTCGGCGGGGATTTCCACGCTGTGGGGATGGTGACGCTTGGTCTTGGCGGCGCAGGCGCGCTTGCGGAGCATGCGGTCGAGCTTGTCGATCAGCTGATCGAGCGACTTGTAGAGATCGTCGCTGGCCACGCTGGCGAGCAGGTCGGGTCCACGAATCTCGATGTGTCCCTTGGCCACGAAGGCCTGGTGCAGGGCGCGCTTTTTGTCGTGCTCCAGATCGAGACGCACGCGGATGATGTGCTCCTGATGACGGAGCAGGCGGATGACTTTTTCCTCGGCGATGGATTTCAGCGCCTCGGTGAGGTCGAGATGCACGCCGCGTACGATGATCCTGGGTTCGGGCGGAGGCGGGGACTTGTGGGAGGGCATGATACGGATGATCGTGTCTCTATGGCGGGAGGCCGGGGCTTCCGCAGGGCGAAAGCGTTCTTTTCTCACGAAAGTAGCGGCAGAAAATGACGATGTTAGGATTTCTTGGACAACGCGAGGGAAAGATGATGCGGAACCAGGCGGCGCGTGCTTCCGCGCCGGTCCGGCGCGCCCCGGGTCAAGCGGGAAGCTGACGAACGGCCGCTTGCGTTCGCGGGGTGGCATGGCATCATGTCCGATCCGTTCTTTGATTGGCGCACCCAATCAAACTCCGCGCAGGTCTTGGGTGAAGGTTCCGTGGTAGTGGCAACTTGGAACTTGGTCACTTGAAACTTGCGCGTCAGCGCCTGGGGGTGTTCCGGATTCGACCCTTGGTTGGATCGCGCCGCGGCCTGTCGAGGATGAAGGTTGGCCTCGTTAATCCGCCTTCAAAAAAACAATAGGCAACTACGAAGAGATGCCTCTCGCTGCTTAATTAAACGGCAGTGACGTTCCGCCGGCGACGCCTGCTGGCCGGACGGAACGACGACAGCAGGCATAGCGGCGCCGGCCGTGTCCGACGGCGCCGTCGTACCTTCATCCGGGCGCTGGTTGGCGCCAAGCGCGCGTTTTCGCGTGGCGCCGGCGAGATTAAAAAGACGCTACACAGGTAGATGCGGCGGGTGAAGGCCGGGGGGACGCGGGTTCAACTCCCGCCACCTCCACCATCTTATTAATAATCAACAACATGGATATTGTCGTCTGGACCATAAAGTGTCGCGAAACGACAGCTTACAGGGAGGTTCGGGATGCGACAGCTTATGCGCTGCGACAACGATTTTTGCGACTGCGGCGCCCGAGAAGTTCGGAATGCGGCATCTTCGTCGAGCGACTCTTTGACCGCTTCGGCGCGGAGCCCGTCAAGCCACAAAGAGTTGGCGGGGTCGTTGGCGACCGTCTCCAATTCGGCCGCGTCGGCGGTCTGCAGCAATGTGATGATAGGTTTGTTCCTTATGGTAGTTTTTATTGGCGACGGATTCTTGGGTAAACGCCAGCTGCCGACCTGCGTGGATTTCGTCGCCCGGATGAGGGTCGTTTTTGGGGTCCTTGAGCGTAGTTTGCTTGAGGTAAGCGTTCAATTTCAGCGGTCATGTCACCCTGCGGAAGTTGAACGGTTACGTGTGGACGCTGATTATGAGAGCGTGCTTTTTTGAAAGCGCCGCTGCTGTCTATTGAATGCCCTGCACCCGGCACGGTCCTTACGGTTGAGCCTGAGGCGGTTTTCCCGCCGCGCGGGCGATGGCCTGGCGGGACAGGACGCAATCGTACTCGTCCTGGAGGCGGGTCTGCTCCGCCGCCCTGGCGTTACTCTGGGCATCGAGCAATTCGAAATTGGTGATGACTCCGTTGGCGTAGCGCGACTGGGCCAGCCTTAGCGCTTCCTGCGCCTGGGCCACGAGGGTATCGGCGCTGGCCAGTCTCGCCTGCGCCGCCTTGAGGTCGGTGAACGCGTCGGCGAGCTCGGCCGTGATCGTGCGGTTCAGTTCAGCGGCCCGGGCTTGGGCGCCGCGGAGATCCGCTTGCGCGGTAATGCGATCGCCGGTGATGCGCTTGCCGGTGAAGAGCGGCACCGAAACACTGAGCCCTGCCGCGACGTAACTCTTATTAGCGTACATGACGGGCAGGTCGCCGTTTTGCACTCCGCCGCTCGCTTCGGCGGAAAGGACCGGCCGGTTCTCCCTGTTGGCCGCGTCCAGCGCCAGCTGGGCGGTGCGCGCGGAGTCATGGGCCAGTTTCATCTCGGGGCGGTTTTGCAGGCCTTGGCTGATCGTGGCGCCGAAATCGGGCAGGCCGGCGGAGGGGGCGAAAGACCCCGCCAGCGCCAGCGGCGCGTCGGGGGGAAGCCCGAGCAATTGTCGCAGCTGCGCCTCCTGTTTTTCCAGCGCCGCCTGGATGTCGGTGCGGCGGTTGTGGGCGTTGGCCAGGCGGACCTGGGTGGTCAGGAGGTCGAACTTCGTGGCGGTGCCGCCGTTGAATTTCTTTTCCGAAATGCGCAGGGCCTCGAGCAAGGCGCGGATTTCCTCATCGGCCACCGCCTCCGAGGCCTGCAGCAGGATCACCCCGTAAAAGGCCTGAATCGTCGCGTAGCCCAGCTGGTTTCGAACCTGCTCGAGCGCGTCCTCGGCGGAAATCTGGCCGGCCCGCGCCATCGCCACCAAAGCGTCGGTCCGCCCGAAATCGGTCAAAAGCTGGCGAACGTTGAGCGCGGCGTTATAGCTGTTCTGGATGTTCTCGTAAAAGGCGGTGGGCGGAGACCCGGGCAGGGCGAAGTTGATGTAGGGCCGGAGCGACTCGTAGGTGTAGGTGCCGTTGGCGGATACTTGGGGTAGCCGCGACGCGTTGCTTTGCATGACCCGGCCTCGGGCCGCATCGATCGCGGCTTGGGCGGCGTTGAGCGAGGGATAGTGGGCCAGCACCGCCTGGATCGCCTGGTCCAGGGTGAGGGGCACGGGGGTGGCGGCGGGTTCTTGGGTGAACAATGGCAGGCCAAGGGCGAGAAAAAATGCGATGGCAAGGGAAGTCTTCATGGCAATGGAGGCAATAAATCCGAATGTCGGGATGGCTCAATGGAAGCCGGCCGCAACGGCCAACCGCGGCCTTGGCGGGGAGGCGCCCAAGCACGTCATCCCGCCCTGCTCGGAGCAGGTCCGGAATTCCCCGCCGTCTTGGACCGCGTATGGGCGTCGCTTCTCGTGCATTTCCTCAGGCATGTTGATGGGTTTGAATATACGCTCCGGCCGCCAAGGCTGGGACTGACGTCACTCCGCGACGTACTCGGCCTCAGCGGCCGCGCTGGCCTTTTCTTCTTCCTGCAGGTGATGGGCGGAGGGCTTGAGCAGGAGACAAAGCGGGATGGCACCCAGCAGGATCAAGCCGGCGAGCACGAATCCGTTCTCAAAGCCCAGCACTTGCGCCCGCCGGGCGATGCCCTTGCTCACGACGAAGCTGATCTTGTTCTGCAGATTGGCGACCAAACCGGCTTCGTGGCGCACGACCAGCCCCATGGCTCGCAGGCCCAGCCGGATGTCGAAACGCTGCGATTGCATGGGGAAAACCTCGCCCAACCGGACGGCGTGGATATGAATGGAGTTTGTGACGAAGGTGTTCAGCAACGCGATGCCCAGCGAGCCCCCGACGTTCTGAAAAACGTTCAGGAAGCTGGCGGCCATCGGCAGTTCGTAGCGGGGCACTGCGTTGAGCGCCGCCGCCATCAACGGCGCCATCATCAGCGCTAGGCCTGTGCCACGGCCGATCTGCGGCAGCACCAGCATGGGCCAATCCGACAGCGGATCAAGACGGCCGAACACGATCAGCGAGCTCCCCACTAGGAGGCAACCCATCGTCGTCAGCATCGCCGGCGGGTAACGATCCGCCAGCCGCCCGGCCAGCGGCATGGTCAGCCCGACCGCCAGGGCGTTGGGCAGCATCCAAATACCGGCCTGCACGGGGGTGTATCCCATCAGGTTCTGGAGGAAAATCGGGAAGAGGAAGATGCTGCCGAACAGGCCGATCGCGCGAAAGATGGCCAGCAGCAGGCTCAGCAGGTAATTCCGAATAAGAAAGAGGTGCAGATCAAGGAGCGGATGCTCCACCGCCAGTTCCACCGCAATGAACATCACTAGGCCGACGACGGTGATGGCCTCGCACACGCGAATGTAGTCGGAGTGCCAGCCCTTGATCTGCCCGTTGGAAAGGGCGGTGAGCCCGGCGATAAGCGCCATCGACAGGAAAACGTACCCGAAAAGGTCAAAAGCCCGCCGGCCGCCGCGGGCGCGCAGCGGACCCATGACGATCATGCCGGCGAGCAAAGTCAGGGCGCCTACCGGTAGGTTGACCGAGAAGATGGTCCGCCAGCCGTAGGCGTCAGTCAGGTATCCGCCCAGGGTCGGTCCGATCGCCGGCCCGGCCATGATGCCCATTCCCCAGATGCCCAGCGCCTTCCCCCGCTCGTGCGGCTCGAACAACTCGGCCACAATGGCCATGCCTATGGGCTGCATGGTGCCGCCGCCCACCGCCTGGAGAATGCGGGCCGCGATCAGCGATTCATAGCTCCACGCCATGGCGCAGGCCGCGCTGGCCGCGGTGAAGACCAGCAGGCCGCACAAATACAGTGTTTTGTAACTGATCCGGTTGGTGAGCCAGCCGACCAGGGGCATGACGACCGCCGAGGTCATCATGAAGCCCGTCGCCACCCACTCGATCTGCTCCCGATCGACCCCGAAGGTGGCCATCATGTGCGGCAGGGCGACATTGACGATGCTGGAGTCCAGCACCGCCATGATCGTGCCGAGCATGATGATGCCCATCACGCCCCACCGGGTGGCCCGCAAGTCGCGCTCGCTAGTCATGCGCCGCTACTCTCCCCGGCGCGATTCTGTCGACGTGCCGGTGTGGATCCGCACTTCCACCGACAGGCCCGGTCCCAGCATCAGCTCCGGCGGCGCGGTCACCGCGATGCGCAACGGTACGCGTTGGGTGACCTTGATGAAGGTGCCCGAGACGCCTTCGGCGGGAATGAGGCTGAATTCGGAGTTGGCCGCGCGCAAAATCTCGGTCACCCGGCCGTGCAGCCGCAGCGCCGGATAGGCGTCGACCGAAATATCCGCGGCGTCGCCGATCGCGACATCGTGGAGATACTTCTCCTCAATGTTGGCATCGACGCGCAGGGTGGTTGGGTCAAACATGCTGATCACCGGCTGGGCCGCTAGGGGCATGGCGCCAGGATCGAGCCAGCGACGCACCACCCAGCCGTCAAACGGCGCTCGCACGGTGCATCGAGCCAGGTCGCTCCGGGTATTCTCTACGCTGGCGACCGCTTCCGCCACCTTGCTCCGGGCCAGCTCGACCGCCGCCTTGGCCGCGGCGATATCCTCCTTGCGCGTTCCCTCCTGCAGCAGAATGAGATTCTGCCCGACGTTTTCCCGGCTATGCTGGGTGGATTCGTAGGCGGTGCGGGCCCGGTCGAGGTCGTCTTGGGTCACCGCGGCGTCCTTGAAAAGCGCTTGGATCCGCTCATAATTCAACCGCGCCATCTCCTCTTCACTCTGGAGACGTCGGGCGGTCGCCTCGGCCGCCTTGATCTCCTCGGGCCGGCTGCCGTTCACCGCCTTTTCGGCCAACGCCTCGTTCAAGACCAGACTGGCCCGGGCAGAAACCAGCGCTGCCTCCGCCCGGTCCAGCACTTCCTGCGGGATGGCCGGGTCCAGCCGGAAGACCACCGTTCCCTTGTGGATGAACATCCCCTCGTGCACGGCCACTTCGATCAGCCGGCCGTTGATCTCCGGGGCGATGTCCACCAGATGGCCGGAGACGCGGGCATCATCCGTAAAAACGATCCCCCACATGAAGATAAGCCAGTAGCCGAACACCCCCGCGGCGACGGCCGCCAGGATGGCGATTCCGGCCAGAATCCTTTTTCGCCGGAGCTGGCCGTTGCCGTTTGGTCCGGCGTTTTGACGATCTGCGGACGATGGTTCCGCTGCTGTGCTCATTGGATTGGGTCTCGAAATGATCTACGGTTGGCGCCGTGCCGGCAGGCCCGCGCCGGTGAGGAACAAATCCACCGCCGTCGTGTGGCTGCGCTGCGCTTCGGGCCAATCCTCCAGCTCCCACGAGCGGGTCCGCAGCATGCCCAGCAGATACTCCGCCACAATATCCGCGGGCATATCCGCACGGACATCACCCGAGGCCATACCTTGGGCGATGATCTCCGCCACCGCTTCCCTCATGGGTTTGCGCCGTTTCCGCCAACGCTGACGCAGGACCCCTTTGCCGCTCTCGGTGGCCCGTTCGCACTCGGAAAGAATGATGCGAAAAAGCGGACGCCGAGCTTGGAAATAGGCGACGATGTCCTCGCAGGTGCGCAACAATCGTTCGCGGAAAGCGCCGCCCCCAGCGGCGTTCCGCCGAATCAGCTGGCACATTTCGTCGAAGCCCGCCACCGCGGCCTGAAAGATAAGGTCCTCCTTGTCGGAAAAATACAGGTAGATGGTCCCCTTGCCCACGTCCGCCTTCAGGGCGACCTCATCCAGAGTGATTTCGTCGACGCGGTGGGTCCGAAAGAGCCGTTCAGCCGCCTGCATGATGCGCTGTTTCTTGTCCGAAGTCATTACTGACTGACTAGTCGGTCATTTTTACGGGAAAGTCAACTGCCGGATCTTCCTTTTGTCACGGACCTGCGCCAGGAGGAGGATTTTTACAGCGAAATCCACTTGTAGGGTTGGCCGATGTGCGGAACTTCTTCCGTCTTCGGCGATTCGGCAGCAGCGTGTTCGTCGAGAAGCGGTCTCTTCAGTTCGGTCAAGCCGTAAGCGCCTGATAACAAAGCTCAAGGCGCTAATTTGATTTCGGCCCGCGCCCCCAACCTGTGTTGGGCTTGGTGTAGATCACGGCTTCTTCTCGCACGGGGAAGTCCCGGGCCTCAGCCCGGCGCGCGAAAATTCCTGTCCGATTCCTGTCAGAAAGCATGCCGCCCGGTGCCCATTCCTGCCAATTCCTGTCAAGGTCGCTGAAGAGCCAACCACCTGATAATCGCGTATTTGACTATTCTGTAAGCGTTTACGAGACCCGCCGAATCTGATTTCAACTCCCGCCACCTCCACCATGCTTCGCCCAACGGGCGAAGCATGGTGCCGCGCCGTAGCCTCGCGCGAAGGCGGGCAGTTCGTAGCGTGATTGTCCCAGAGCCGCTTCAGCGCATAAAAGCATTCAAAGGATGCGTCCACGGTGCTTTTCAATTTCCTCTTTCGCCCGTTGGGTTTCGCAGGGCGCGGCCATCTTTCCTCGGCGGGCGGAGCATGGTGCCCGGCGCAGCTCGAAGAGCGAAGCCTGGCAGAAGGATCAACTGGCAGCGCCGCATGGGGTGTTTGTAACGTATTACGTTACAAACTGGCTTGGGCAGTGCGCGGGAAGTTTGTCATCTGTTAAATGACAAACTGGTATGGACAGCGGTGCGGTGGAGGGCGCACCAGGGCAGCCGGCGGGGGAGCACCCTCACGCCAAGGAGTAAAGCCGCCAGGGAGATCAGCCGCTCGATCCGCGGCGGACACTTCACCGGTGGAGCAGCTTGACCGAAAGACGCTGGCAGCGCGGGGAGGCATGTCACCTATTAAGTGACATGTGGCTCGGTGGTGGAGCGGCTGGGTGGCGCGGGATATTTGTCATCTATTAGATGACAAAGTGGCGCGGGTGCTCTGCCTGCTCTGAGCCAAGTCGAAGGGCTGTCCAGCAGAGCTTGACCGGCTCACCCGGTCCGGGCGCGCGCATCCTGCCAGAGCCGCCCCCTTGGTCATGCTGCGAGTTCGCGCAGCGCCGGAGGTAAACGGTACGGCATGGGCCTGCCCCCCTCTGGTGTTTTGTGATAGCGCTCTCCGATCGCCATCCGCGATGGGGACAAGAAGCTTGCCCCAAGTTGGGTTTTTGGCAGTCATCGCGGCGTATGATCCGGTTGCTTCTTTCACTGGTTTTGGCCCTGCTCGTCTGTCCGTGCCCACGCGCTGAATCTCCCGCCGCGACGACCGACGCAGGGCTCGCCTCGATACTTGATTTTGAGGTCGAGCCCACGGGGCATTTGCCTGCAGGTTGGGGTGGCGGGCCGCCGGGGACTATCTTCGCCGACAACGTGGTGAAGCACACCGGATAATGGGCCGCCCGGATCGAACGCAAGCCCGACAGCCCGCAGGAGTTCTCCACGCTGACGAAGTCCCTGCCGATGAATTTCAAGGGGAGTCGGATCGAGCTGCGCGGATTCGTGCGCACCGAAGACGTCAGCGGTTTTGCAGGATTGTGGCTGCGGGAGGACGGGGTGGAAGAATCCCTGGAATTCGACGGCATGCAGCGGCGCCAGCTGAAGGGCACGACGGAATGGACCGAGTATGCCGTCGCGCTCCCCGTGAACCCGGACGGCCGGATCTTGTATTTCGGATTCCTCATGGCCGGGACTGGCAAGGCGTGGGTGGACGACCTGCAATTGCTGGTGGACGGCCAACCGGTCTGGAAGGCGCCCGAGGGCGACGTGAATCAGACCGTCTTGGACCGTGACCATGAGTTCGACGAGGGCTCGAAAGTCGTCCTCTCCGAACTCACTCCGGTGCAGGTCGAGAATCTCGCCACGCTGGCCCACGTGTGGGGATTCCTGAAATATTACCATCCGAAGGTCACGTCGGGCCAGTTGCACTGGGATTATGAGCTATTCCGCGTTATGCCCGCCGTCCTGGCCGCACCCGACCGGGCCGGGGCCAACGCGGTGCTGCTGCGCTGGGTCGAGGGCTTGGGTGGACTCAAACCGGACATCAACGCCTCGCCGGAGGTGCCCGACGTCCAGCTGCGCCCGGACCTGTCATGGATCGAGAATGAGGCGCTATTGGGGAAGGAGCTCAGCGAACGCCTCCGGGCCGTGCGCGCGGCCCCGCGGCCGTACGGTGGTCAGTACTATGTCACGCTCGCGCCAATCGTCAGCAATCCCGTGTTCACTCACGAGCTGTTTTATCCGCGAATCAAGTTCCCGGACCCGGGCTACCAACTGCTCGCGCTTTTCCGGTACTGGAACATCATCCGCTACTGGTATCCCTATCGCGATCTCCTCGGTGAGGACTGGGACGCGGTGCTGACGGAATTCATCCCGCGGATCGGACTGGCTGGGAACGCGGACGCCTACCAATTGGAGCTGCTCGCCCTGATCGCCAAGGTGCACGACACCCACGCGAATCTTTGGAGTTCGCTGAACGTGCGTCCGCCCGTCGGCGACAGCCAGCTTCCCGTGACCGTGCGCTTTGTCGAGGGCCGTCCCGTCGTCACCGACGTTACCGCTGTGTCCGGGGAGTCGTCCTCCGGGCTGCAGCGCGGCGACGTGATCAGTGCGATCGGCGGCAGCTCCGTCGAGGAGCTAGTCCGAAGCTGGTCGCCCTACTATGGCGCGTCCAACGAGCCGACCCGCCTGCGCGATATGGCGCGGTTCATGGGACGCGGTCCGGCGGGTCCGGTGAGAGTGCGGGTGCAGCGCGGGAACGAAACAGTCGAAGTCGACGCCACCCGCGTGCCGATCGCGTCGCTCCCCAAGATGACCGGTCTGCAACACGACCTGCCCGGGCCGGCGTTCCGCCTGCTGTCCAGGGAGGTGGCGTATCTCAAACTGTCGGCGGTGAAGGCGGCCGAGGCTGCGAGCTATGTCGAACAAGCCGCCGGCACCAAGGGTTGGATCATCGACGCGCGCAATTATCCCTCCGAGTTCGTCGTATTCGCGCTCGGCGCGCATTTCGTCGACCAGCCGACGGACTTCGCCCGATTCACGGTCGGAGACCTGAGGGATCCCGGGACCTTTTCTTTCACGAAGCCCTTGACCCTGAACCCGCAGGCCTCGCACTACACCGGCAGGGTGGTGATCCTCGTCGACGAAGTGACGTGGAGCCAGGCGGAATATACGACGATGGCCTTCCGGGTGGCGCCCGGGGCGCTGGTGGTCGGCAGCATGACGGCGGGGGCGGATGGCAACGTTTCGCAGATACCCCTGCCGGGCGATCAGCACACCCCGATTAGCGGCATCGGTGTTTTCTATCCCGACAAGCGGCCCACGCAGCGCATCGGCATTGTCCCGGACGTCGAGGTGAAGCCGACGCTCGACGGCATCCGGGCCGGGCGCGACGAGGTGCTGGAGGAGGCGTTGCGGCAGATCCTCGGGCCGCAACCTCCGGAGGAAGAGATCAGAAAGCTGGCCCGCACTCGCGAGTGAAACGTCACCGCGTGCGGCCGAGGCAACCGCGCAACATACCAAAGCATCGCAAAGGTCTTATGTCTGGTTCATCGAAAGCATTCACAGCCGTGATCAACGCCAACCAATCCATGAAAAGAGCCCTAATTGCCCTGACGCTTCTGGCGGCAGCGACCAAGCTGGCCGCCCAGGAGACACGAACTGAAACTCTCAGCGCGCCCAGCGCCGACGACGCCCGGCCGAACAGCGACGCGGTGCCGGCCGGGTACGCAATCGATACGAAATTCGAGCGCATCGTGGTGCTACGGTTCAAATATCAAACTGACCTCCTCGGCGGACTGGAAAGCATGGTGCGGCAGCAAAAGATTCGTCACGCCGTGATTCTCGCCGGCCTGGGCTCGGTCCGCAGTTATCACTTCCACACGGTCAGCAATCGCGAGTTTCCCTCGAGAAACATCTACGTCAACAACCCCACCGGTTCGGCCGATATTGTGAGCATGAACGGCTACGTGATCGATGGCCGCGTCCACGCCCATGTGACCTTGGCGGACGGGAACAAGGCTTTCGGAGGTCATCTCGAACCGGGCACCACGGTGTTCACCTTTGCCATTGTGACTTTGGGTGTGCTGGATGACGCGACGAACTTCGATCGGTTGGACGACAAGACGTATCGTTGATCCAAAATCCCAGGCGGGCGATGACCGGCCGCTTCGCCCAACCGGGAGAAGAAGTCAGAAGTGATCATGCAGTACCATTTGCCTTTCGGAGCAGAGGGGGGCTTCCTGAAGTGGGGTATGATCCACGAGGTAAAAGGCATTGCATGATTCCTTTGGTGCCTCATCTGGGCGAGGCCATCACCTTCGGGACGGTTATTTATGTCTTGGGGACGGTGTTGCTACTGGTGGTCGCCTTGGGTTTAGCCTGCCGCAACGTCGTGCCCGCGCCCGCCCCCGCCTGACATCCATGAAGACCTTGGTCCTGCCGCTGCTCATACTCGCCGCCTCCGCGTGGGCTGCGGAGCCGCAGGTAGCGGAGATCATCAACGAGCATGCGCCGTATCCGGAGTGCCACGCGGCCACCATCGCCGAGGTCGCGCCCGGCCATCTGGTGGCGGCTTGGTTTGGCGGGACGCGCGAAGGCAACCCGGATGTCTGCATCTGGGTGGCCCGCCATGAGGACGGCCGGTGGATGGAGGCTGTGAACGTCGCCGGCGGCCGGCAGCCTGACGGCAACCGTTATCCGACTTGGAACCCCGTTCTCTTTCAGCCGCGCTCCGGCCCGCTGGTGCTCTTCTACAAGGTCGGACCAGCGCCGAGCCAGTGGTGGGGCATGATGGTGACCTCCCCGGACGGCGGGCGAACCTGGAGCCCGCCGCAGAAACTGCCGGACGGCGTGCTCGGCCCCATCAAGAACAAGTCGGTGACACTGCCCGACGGCGCTTGGCTCTGTCCGTCGAGCACCGAGGGCGGGCCGGGCGGCTGGCGCGTGCATTTTGAGCTGACGCGGGACGCGGGGCGCACCTGGAAAATCATCGGTCCCGTGGAGGCAGGCCCCAACCTGGACGCGATCCAGCCGAGCGTGCTGTTCCATCGCGATGGACGCCTGCAGGCCCTGTGCCGCACGCGCAACGGCGTGATCGCCACGACGTGGTCGAACGACGGTGGCATGCACTGGAGCGCGCTGGCAGCGACCACGCTGCCCAACCCCAACTCCGGCATCGACGCCGTGACGCTGGCGGATGGCCGTCAGCTACTGGTGTACAACGATTCCGCTCCGCCTCCGGACCAACCGACCAAGGGTGTGCGCTGCCCGCTGGACGTGGCGCTTTCTGACGACGGCGTGGCGTGGCACCATGTCCTGACCTTGGAATCGAAGCCCTGCCCGAACGGCTACGCCTATCCGTCCGTCATCCAGACCGCCGACGGACTCGTGCGCATCGTCTACACGTGGAACCGGCAACACATCAAATACGTCGTGCTTGATCCGCGCGACCTGAAGCCATGAAGCCGCTGCTGCTTGTCCTGCTTGTTTTCATGGGTCTCATCGGTCCCGCTGTGCGCGGGGCCGAATTCCCCGTGTCCGAACCGATTCACCTGCAGTGCGAATACTCCGTCGAACTGCGGCCGCATCAAACAGCCGAGACGAGCTTATAGCAGGCTGTACCTTTTACCTCCGGCACTGCGCCAAGCCGCGGAATGGTTTGTAGGATGCGAGGCTCAGCCTCTGGCGCCCTTAGGATCGCAGCAGCACCGCGTCAGCCCGAGCCATTGGCGGCGCGATAAGCCTCGGCTAGCAGCACCACCGGGTGCGCCACGCGGGCCGGCGGTCCGCCGCGCGCCCGCAGGCCGTTCTCGATCTGCAGGTGGCAGCCGGGATTGGCCGTGGCGATGACGCTTGCGCCCGTGGCCG